>Ga0172379_10000065_pt1 | contig 265480 bp, 281 predicted proteins | sample GrowelOW334metaG_FD_119756 | JGI IMG/M metagenome (GOLD analysis project Ga0172379, IMG submission 119756) | Groundwater microbial communities from an aquifer near a municipal landfill in Southern Ontario, Canada - Groundwater well OW334 metaG | ecosystem: Environmental > Aquatic > Deep... | reverse complement strand
TTTTGCCGGAGCTTCGAATACAGTTAATCCATTAATTTCAACTTCTTATACAGCAGTTGGAACTGATGCTAATGGTTGTGTTGCAACTTCAAACGTTGTTAACATTTCTGTGAATCCTTTGCCTTTAGTAATCGTAACTGGAGATATTGCAATTTGTTCTGGAAGTTCAATTCAACTTCTTGCTGGTGGTGCTGATACTTATGTATGGTCACCAGTTAATGGATTGAATAATTCTAATATTTGGAACCCAGTTGCTACTCCAACTTCGACAACAACCTACACAGTTACAGGTAATATTGCAGGATGTTCAAATTCTGCGAATGTAACTATAACAGTGAATCCTTTGCCAATAGCTAGTATCAGTAATGATACAACGATATGTGGTGGAACTTCAGTTATGTTAAATGCTAGTGGTGGAAATTATTTATGGTCAACAGGTGAGGGTTCATCTGCAATATTGGTTAACCCTACTACGACAACTACTTATTCTGTAACTGTAACAAGTTCGTCTTGTGAAGATACTGCAAATGTTGTTGTGACTGTAAATCCTGCGCCTATAGTAACTGCTTCTGGTGATACTACTGTTTGTGCAGGAACATCTGTTACTTTATCAGGAGCCGGAGCAGTCACATATTCATGGGACAATGCTGTAGTAGATGGAACACCATTTACACCAGTAGCTTCAACTACTTATACTGTAACTGGTACTGACGTAAATTCATGTACAAACACCGATCAGGTTATTGTTACTGTAAATTCTTTACCAATTGTAAACATTTATTCTGTTCCCGATAGCGTTTGTGCTAGTGAGGCATCAATTCATTTAATGGCTTCACCGTTTGGAGGAAATTGGTCAGGAACAGGAGTTTCTGGAAATTCATTTAATCCAAACATTGGTACACAGACAATTACCTATAGTTATACTGATGCCAATACATGTTTAAGTATTGATACACAGGTGATAAATGTTTTTAACCCTCCAGTACCAGATTCTACTATTATTACTGGTTCTAATATTGTGTTTCTTTATTTATCTTCACAATTGCAGTATTCGGTAAAACTGGTAATTATACATGCAAATGATACTATTAAACACTATTATAGTGCTATATTTCAAAATGATAGTATGGTTGCCTTTTCCGCTCATATCATAGATGGAGATTTAATGTTGATCGAACCAGTTTCGTCAACGTTGGAAGTGTGTGTTTATGATAGAATTTATATAGGAATTGGAGATATAAAAGGCGAAGATATTCAGGTAAGTTTTTACCCGAATCCATTCAGTGATTATTTGACTGTCACCATTCCGCAAGGGAATTATGAAGTATCCATAATAGATATGCTTGGACGAAATGTTCGTAGTATATCTGTAACAGGAAACTTTAAAATTCAAAGAGATGATTTAGTGGAAGGTTTGTATCTTCTTCAAATTATTTTAAATGAAAAGCTTGTTTTTTCAGACAAGTTGAAAGTTCAAAATTAATCATTAGATTAAACATATTAAATCCCCGACACATTGTGTTTGGGGATTTTTTTATTATGTTATAATAGTTATATAAGTTTAATTAAATGAGATAAAGTCGTGCAATTATTAGCTTAATTTATATTTTAATATGCAAATAAATTTACAAGGTAAAAATATGAGCGTGACAGAAGCGGTGCATGATTATGTTATAAAAAGAATTACAAATTTAGGCAAATTACTTTCAAATATTGAAGATAAAGATGGTGAAGTTTCAGTTTATTTTGATGTTGCAAAAACTACGAATCATCATAAGACAGGAGAAGTATATCGTGCTGATTGTTCTGTAATGATTGATGGAAAGAAATTTTATGCTAGTTCAGAAAAAGAAGATTTGTATGAAGCCATTGATGAAGTTAAAGAAAATTTATTTAGAGAAATTAGACGTTCAAAAAATAAAAAAGAAGCATTGTTTCTTCGTGGAGCAAATAAAATTAAAAGTATTTTAAAGGGGTTTACAAATTGGAAGAAATAAAGTTTTTATAATCTATCTCTTTTTTACCCTCCGGTAGGATCTTTAGTATTTTAAATTCTTCATTTTCTAGTAATGCATCAGTTATGATGATTCTTTTATTATTTTTGAAAAAGAAAGTTCTAGGCCAAGATGAATAGGCTCTAAATTTATTATAATTTTTTATTGAATCATCATTTAAATCAATAAGTCCATCTTCTTTTTTTATTTTTTTACAATAAGTTGCTTGTGCCTCGTCTTGAGAATTTAATTGTATTTTATTTTCAATAATATCAGGAAGTATTTTTATTAGAAGCTCTCCACCAATTTTGATTAATTTTTTACGTAAATCTATAGCTTTTTCATCCGGGAGTATTTCTATTGTCTCTTTTGCAATTATTGGTCCAGAATCCATTTTAAATTCCATTTTTTGTATTGTTATCCCAGTTTCTGTATCACCATTTAATATAGCAGATTCAACAGGGGATGCTCCACGATATTTCGGAAGTAAAGAATAATGAATGTTTATAGAGCCTAATTTTGGTAAATTGAGTAATTTTTCTGGTAATATTTTTCCATAAGCAACAACTATAAATAAATCTGGGATATTTTGGGTTTTAAAAATATCCCAGATTTTTTCGGTATCTATTTTTTCTGGTTGTAAGTATTGTATATTGTTTTCTATTGCCCAAGTTTTCACAGGAGGGGGAGTCAGGAGCATTTTACGTCCTTGTGGTTTGTCTGTAGATGTAATAATAAGCGATGGAATATATCCATTTTTTTTTAAAATATCTAAAGTTTCAGACGATACGTCAGGAGTTCCAAAAAATACAAATTTTAAATTTTTATTTAACATCTTTATTTTTATAAAAATTTTGAGGATTTTCTTCTATTAAATCTTTTGCATGATCAATAAAAAGTGTTCCATCTAAATGATCTGTTTCATGTTGAAAAATTTGTGCTAAAAGTCCAGAAGCTCCTCTTGTGAATTTTTTACCATTTTCATCATATGCGGTAACTGTAGCTTTTTTTGATCTATGAGTTTTACCATAAAGCCATCTTACAGAAAGACATCCTTCTGGTAACCATTCTTTTTCACGAGAAAGTTTTGATATTTCAGGGTTAATAAATATTAAATCTTTGGGAATTTCCTTTTTTTCTTTAGGTAATCCTTCTCCTCGGATAAAATCTTTATCAAATATTTTACCAGATACAATAAAAATACTAAGAGAATATCCTATTTGTGGTGCAGCAATAGCAACTCCATCATTTTGACTTTTTAAAGAGATAGACATTTCTTTAAGAATTTTTTGTATTTTAGGAGTTGTAATTTCACGCACAGATAATTCTTTGGCTTTTTGTCTTAAAACTTTATCTTCTTTTTGAACAATAGTACGCATTGTTTTTAGTTTAGTTTTTATTTAATTTCTTTTAAGTATTCTAGAAGTTTACTTAATTTCACAGTTTCTTGAGATCTATTAGACATATTACGCACGATTACTGTTCCATCAAGAGCTTCTTTTTGTCCAAATATTAAAGCAAATGGAATCGATAGTTTTTCAGCTATAGCAAGTTGTGCTCCTAAGCTATCTTTTGAAAGAGATTGAGCTATTGGAACATGAGCTTTGCGCAATATTTCAATTATGTTTAAACTTTTTAATTTGGCTTCATTTCCAAGTTGAATGAAATATATTTTCGGTTTCTTTAAGATTCTAGGGGAGAGTTTTTTATACCAAGAAGATTCTACAACTCTATCAACTCCAACAGAGAATCCAACAGCTGGGACGTCTTTTTTACTACCTAGTTGTTTTGCTAAATAATCATATCGTCCACCACCTGCGATGGTAAGAGGTGTTCCATCTTCAGATCCTTTTTCTTCAATTACTTCAAAAACTGTTCTCGTGTAATAAGAAAGACCACGTACTAAATTTTTATTTATATTATATTGAATGCCCATTTCTTCCAAATACTCCAATACTTCTTTAAAGTGTTTTTTGCAAGATGGGCAAAGAAAACTTACAGAATCTGGAGCATTTTCGTTTATTTCTTTTGTTTTTGGATCTTTGGAATCTAAAATACGAAGAGGATTTGTTTTTAAACGTTCACGATCTATTGATGGTAAATCATTTATATGTTTTCTGTAGTAGCTTGTAAGTTCTTTAATATATCCTCCTCTGCATTCTTTATCACCGATAGAATTTATATCAATAGATATATTTTCTGCGCCAGCTTCTTCTAATATGCTTATACCAGCTTTAATTACTAAAGCATCCATTATGCTTTTGTCACTTCCCAAAGAATCTAAATCAAATTGATAAAGTTGTCTATATCGTCCACGTTGTGGGTTGTCATGTCTAAAGGAAGGTCCATATTGATAAAACAAAACAGGTTGAGGCATTGTTTGCATTCCGTGCTGTATGTATGCGCGCATAAGTGGGGCAGTATGTTCTGGTCTGAGCGCTAAATGATCTCCGCCTTTGGTTTTAAGTGTGTACATTTCTTTATCTATTATATCTGTACCTTCTCCAACACCTTTAGTAAAAACTTCTTCATGTTCCAGCATAGGAGTTTCAATTGGTTTAAACCCGTAATATACAGCTACTTCTTGCGCTTTTTCAAAAAAACCTTGGAAGTTATAATATTCTTCATTCATTATATCTCTCATTCCTTTTGGAGATGAAAAATCTTTTGTCTTAGAGTTTGATTTATTTATTTTTGTTTTCATAATAGTTAGTTATTAGTTTTTAATTAACAGTTATTTAGTAAATTTTTTAGAATTTAATTACTCAACTTGTTTATAATTACCGGGCATAATGCTTATTTTATTTATTGGAAATAAACGTAAAAATGCTTTTCCAATTAAAAGTTTTCTAGGAACTGCGCCCCAAGATCGTGAATCTGAGCTTGCGTTTCTATTGTCACCCATTACAAAATATTCATCATTTTTTAATTCAAAATTCAAATTATTATTTGAAGTATTTTTGACATAAGGTTGATTAAGTTTAAAGCCATCCGGATGTTCTTTGTTTATTATAGTTATGTCACTTCCTTTTATATTAACTGTTTCATTTGGAAGACCAATTATTCTTTTAATAAAAAATTTCTTTGTGTCATTTGGATATCTAAAAATTACAACGTCATCTCTCTGAGGATTATTTAATTTATAAGAAATTTCATCTACCACTAAATATTGTCTATTTTCAAATGTGGGATACATAGAGGATCCTGAAACAATAAATGGTTGCGCAATAAAAATACGTATAGGAATAACTATGGCAATAGCGATAATTGTAAATCGCGCTAATTCCCAAAATGTTTTCCAACCCGATTCTTTCTTTTCAAAATTTTCTTTCATTTGTTGTATTCTATCATAAAAAGTTCTTGACACAATAGATATTTATCTGATGTAATTAAAAATTACGAATTAAAAATTACGAATTTTGTTATTATAAGAATATGAAATTAGTTGTTGGTTTAGGAAATCCAGGAAAAGAATACGAAAATACAAGACATAATACAGGATGGATTATGTTAGATTTTCTTTTAGGTAATAAAGTTGAGTGGAAACAAAGTAATGGAACAAAGTTTCTTTATTATAGAGATTCTATTGCAGGAAAACCTACTGAATATATAAAGCCTACGACCTTTATGAATAATTCTGGTGTTGCTGTTGCTTTTGTAAAAGATAAACACAAATTGAAATTAAAAGATATTGTAATTATTTATGATGATGTTGATTTGCCAATTGGAAAAATCAAAATATCTTTTGATAGATCATCAGGTGGGCATAACGGCTTAGAATCAATAATTAAAAAATTAAAATCAAGAGAATTTTTACGAATTAGAATTGGCATATCTCCTGAGACTCCATCTGGGAAATTACGAAAACCAAAAGGGGAGAAAGCTGTGCTTAATTTTTTACTTGGTGAATTTAAAAAGAGCGAACTAGAAGAACTTAAAAAAGTTTCTAAAAAGGTGAATGAAGCTTTGGAAGTAATTTTTTCTGAAAGTAAAGAAAAAGCGATGAGTTTGTATAATTAATTTATATTTCTTTTAGAGCTTCTATTATTATGCTTTTTTCTCCGTTTCTATTTGAAACTTTTCCAGATATAGCAATACATTTTTCTGCGATTAAAATATCAATTGAGGATGTAAAAAGTTTTGGAAATACAACAGCTTCTATGGAGTCAGTTAAATCTGCAATTTTTAAGAATGCCATTCGTTCATTATTTTTTGTTACAACTTGTCTTACATTTTCAATAATACCTCCAATAGTTATTGGCATACCGTCTCCAGTTTCTTCTTTTATTTTTTTAATATTTAAATTTTTCTTTTCTAGTTTATCACGCAATCTATCAAGCGGATGGCCTGAAATGTAAAGTCCCAATAACTCTTTTTCCCAAAGTAATTTTTCTGCTTGAGATGAATCTTTTGCTTCTTTAAGTTTAAAACTTGGCATTTCAACCAAACTAGTGCCACCAAAAAGAGAATTTTGATTTAATGCTTGTTTAGAATTTTCACGATTGTATGTAAGCATATCTTCTAAGTTATAAAGAAGTGATCCACGTTCTCCAAGCTCATCCATAGAACCTGATTTTATTAATGCTTCCATTGATTTTTTATTTAAATTTTTATGTTTTATTCTGTCTAGAAAATCACTTATTGATTTAAAATTACCATTTAATTTTCTTTCATTAATTATTGCATCACCAATATCTGTTCCTAAATTTTTTATTGTATGAAGACCAAATCTTATTTTTTTACTAATATTTTCTTCTCTTATGACTGTGAATCCGCCGTAACTTTCATTTATATTAGGAGGAAGAACTGGAATGTTCATGTGTTTACATTCACTTATTATTTCAGCAATTTTTTCCACATCACCTGATTCAGCAGTTAATATTGCAGTCATATATTCCACAGGATAATTTGCTTTCATATAAGCAGTTTGATAAGCAACTCTTCCATAACTTGCAGCATGAGCTTTGTTAAAACCGTATGCTTGGAAAGGTTCAAATAATTTCCAAAGTTCTTCTGCAAATTTTTTTGTTTGTCCATTTGCAATTATTCCTTTTGTAAATTTTTCATATTGAGCGGCCATTTCGGCTGGGATTTTTTTACCTACAGCCTTTCTAAATTTGTCCGCTTCTTCCCAGTTGTATCCTGCCATTTCAAGTGCGCAGAAAAGAAGGTCATCTTGATAAACGATAAGTCCGTAAGATTCGCCTAAGAATTTTTTCATTCTTGGATCAAGATATTTTACAAGTTTTGGATTATGCTTGCGTTTAATATATTCAGGAATAGATTCCATTGGTCCGGGGCGATAAAGTGCAACCATTGCATTAATATCGTGTATTGAAGAAGGCTTAAGTTCTTTTAAATATCTTGTCATTCCAGAACCATTTAATTGGAACAATCCTTCCGTTTGACCGCTTGCAAGTAGGGTGAAAGTTTTTTTGTCATCAAGCGGAATTTTTTCAAGATCAATATCTATATTATAGAATTTTTTAACTAAACTAACTGCATCTCCTAAAATAGCTAAATTGCGAATTCCAAGAAAATCAAATTTTAAAAGACCCGCTTCTTCAATGCTGTACATATCATATTGAGTAATCACTTTTCCACCCTTTGGATCAAATTGAATAGGAGTGTATTCATAAAGTGGTTTTGGTGATATTACGACCCCTGCGGCGTGCACTGAAATATGACGCACACAACCTTCCAATTTTTTTGCTAAATCTATTATTTCTTTCGTATCTTTTTCTTTTTCATAGGCTTCTTTTAGTTCCGGAACTATTTCCATTGCGTGGTCTATTGTCATAGGCATTCCTTGAGATCCCAGAGGTATCATTTTGGAAATTCTGTCACCAATTGTATAAGGGTAAGCTAGCGCGCGAGCAACATCACGCACAGCTCCGCGCGCCATCATTGTTCCAAAAGTTCCAATCTGAGCTACTTTATCTTCACCGTATTTCTTTTTTGCATATTCAATCATTTCATCGCGTCTGTTATCAGCTATGTCCATATCTATATCAGGCGGACTTGGACGATAGGGATTTAAAAAACGTTCGAAGGGGAGTTTGTACTCTAACGGATTTACAGTGGTTATTCCTATCAAATATGAAACTAAAGATCCTGCAGCGGAACCTCTAGTTGTAGTTAAGATTCCTGCAGTTTTAGCAAATTTAATTAAGTCTGAAGAAACCAAGAAATATTTTGAATATCCTTTAGTTTTTATGATAGAGAGTTCGTATTCTATGCGTTCTTCAATTTGTTTTGTCTTTTCTAATTCATGTTCTTTGATACCTAAATATGCGAGTTCGGTGAGTTTGGTGTCTGGGTCAATATTATCTTCAATTTTAAAATCAGGGAAAACCCACTTACCAAGCTCAAGTTCAACATTACACATTTCTGCTACCTTTAAGGTATTTTCGGGTGCTTCAGGAATATCTTTAAAAAGTTCATGTGCTTTTTGTGGACTTATAAAAGAATAATCATCATCACCGAAAGAGAATTTATTTTCATCTTTTATATCAGAATTTGTTTGTATTGCGAGAAGTGTTTCGTGCGCTTTGCTGTCATCGGCGCAAGGGTAGTGTGAATCAAATGTAGCCACAAGCGGTATATTAAATTTCTTGCTTATTTTTTTTAGACCTTCTCGCGCTTTGTTGTATTCTGGGAAAGAACTATTTTCTTTCATAATTTCCAAGAAATAGTTTTCTTTGCCGAAAATCTCTTGATGTTCTTTTATTATGCTTTCAGCTTTTTCTTCGTCTTCATTAATAAAAGCTTTAGATAATTCTCCGCCAGGACATCCAGAAAGACAAATAATTCCATCTGAATATTTGCGTAATATTTCTTTATCCATTCTTGGTTTGTAATAATAGCCTTCCAAATTTGAAAGAGTTACAAGATGAATTAAATTTTTATAGCCGTTAATATTTTTTGCTAGTAATGTTAAGTGATAGCGTTTATTGTCTATGCCGGGTTCTTTGTCTAATCGTGAACGTTCTGATATATATGCTTCAACTCCGATGATAGGTTTAATATTATTTTTTTTACACTCTTTATAAAACTCAATTGTGCCGTACATATTACCGTGATCAGTCAAAGCTATTGCAGGCATACCAAATTTCTTGGCAAGCGCTACTAAATTTTCAAGCTTAGAAAGCCCATCTAACAGGGAATAGTGCGAGTGTGTATGAAGGTGAACGAATTTTCCAGCCATTTTTAAAATATATCATATTTTCTGAAAAAACCTTAAAATATAAGGCCATATATTCTCCACTTGAAAAGACTTGACTATTTTTTCATTATGTGTATAATTAGACCAAATATAGATTTTTTGTAAAGTAAATAGTATTAATTAAAAACCAAAAAGAAATGAAAAAAACGGCTTTTATCTTGGTGTCACTATGGATAGTGATATCAATCCTTGGAGCGCCAGAGATGAGGGCGCAAAATAGACCAGTACTTGGTGGTGGTGGTTTGTCTCTTGATGAAGAAAAAGTTCCTGTTATTCTTGCATTTGGATACGGAAGTCATGGCCTTGGATTTAATCTTGGATTAGCATTTCCTAATGCAATTAAATTGCCTGGACTAGAAATTGTTGGTGAATTTTGTCAGAATGCTCAGCTTGGTTTTGAAATTGGCTGGCAACCTGTATCGTTATTCACTGATGGTTTATATCTTCATACTGGTCTTGAATGGCAGTATGAGGTAAAAATCATAACAACAGATTTTCATCCAACTAATCAAACATTCAATGGACAAGATAGAATGTTTGTATCTATTCGTATTGGTCCAGAATTTGAAGTAGGACGTTTTGGTGTTGGTGTTTATTTAAACAGTGGACAGACTTGGATTCCTTCAAATAATCCATCAACTCAAGACTGGCGTTGGGCACAAAAAGTGTTCGGGCGTGTTTACTGGAAATTTTAAAATAAAAAAATAAAAAGGTTACATCATCGTATGTAACCTTTTTTTTATTTTAAATTTACTGCTAAGTATGAAGAAATTATTGCAGCAGTTTCACCTCTTAATGTTAAGTTTCCTAGATTCATTATTTTAAAGTTTTTATTTTTTACTTTTTCAATTTCTTCTTCTGTCCATCCACCTTCGGGACCTATGAAAATATTTATTTTTTCCCACTTGGTGGCTAAACCGCCAAGTGGTTCTCCTGACCCATCAAACAAAATATTAAAATCATCTTTTTTACACAGTTCTAAACTTTTTTCAAAACTAATTGGTTCTAATATTTCTGGCACACTAATGCGTCCTGATTGTTCAGAGGCTTCTTTGGCTATCTTTTGTAATCTTTCTAAATTCAATCCTGTTTTTATTGTTCGCGCAGAAATTATAGGGATTATTTTTGAGATTCCAATTTCAGTAGCTTTTTGGACAACTAATTCAAAATTTTCTTTTTTTAGCACAGCACAGAATAAAGACACTTTTTTGCTATTTGAGTCTTCTTTTTTTTTGCTTATTATCTTTACTATTACATTTTTCTTAGCAATATCTTTGATTTCTCCTAGGGCAACAGTATCTTTTCCATTACATAATTCAACTTTTTCACCAATTTCAAGTTTAAGCACTTTTATTATCTGATGCGCGATATCACCACTTATTTCAAGTTCCTTTTTAGTTAAATCAAAATCTTCTATAAATCTATGAATTTTTGCCATGACATTATACTAGCATATTTGTTATTTTTTTTGATATAATATATTTACTATGGCTAATAAAAAAATAAAAGTTGGGATTAATGGTTTCGGTAGGATTGGTCGTGCGTTTTTAAAAGTTGCATGGGAGAGATCTGATATTGAAATAGTCGCTGTGAATGATTTGGGTGATGTCGCAAATATGGCTTATCTATTAAAGCATGACACTGTTTATAGAAATTGGAATCACATTATTGAGACTAAAGGTCAGGAGATAATAATAGACGGCAAGAAAGTGAAAGTTTTAGCTGAAAAAGATCCAAGCCTGCTTCCCTGGAAAGATTTAGGAGTTGATGTAGTTGTTGAGTCTACTGGACTTTTTACTACTTATGATAAAGCAAATACTCACATTAAAGCTGGAGCAAAGAAGGTTGTCATTTCTGCACCTGCAAAAGAGGGAGACGGAAGCGTTGCAGGTGAGACTATTTTACTTTCAATAAATGAAGAAAAGTTTGGAACTTCAGACGTTACTTCAAATGCTTCTTGTACTACAAATGCCGCAAGTCCATTGATTGGAATTTTAGATGAAGCTCTTGGAATTGAAAAAGCTATTTTAAATACTGTGCACGGGTACACTGCTTCACAAGGAATTGTTGATGGGCCAAATAAAAAAGATTTTCGTGAAGGACGCGCAGCTACGCAAAATATCGTGCCTTCTTCTACTGGTGCCGCAATTGCTGTGACAAAGGCATTTCCTAAATTTGCTGGACTTTTTGATGGTATATCAATGCGTGTGCCTGTGCCAGCTGGATCTATTGTAGATATTACTTTTATTTCTAAAAAACAAACTACAGCCGAAGAGGTAAATAGTATTTTGAAAAAAGCAGCTAAAGATTCTCGCTGGGAAAAAGTTTTTGCTGTTACAGAAGATGATTTAGTTTCTTCTGATATTTTAGGAGATTCTCATGCATCAATTGCAGACTTGAAAATGACGAGAGTTGTGGGTGGAAATTTGGTAAAAGTTTTAGGTTGGTATGATAACGAAATGGGGTATACGTATACATTAGTAGATCATGTAATTAAGACAGGACAAACTATAAAATAATATGAAAAAAATTATAATTATTTTAGTAGTAATTTTATTAATCTTTTTCTTTTTACCTATTATTAGAAAAACTAGTTTGTGTGTTGGTGTTTCTGAAATTCTTGAATCTTGTAAAGAAAAAACAATATGGGTTTCTTTATATAAAAGTATGAAGTAAAATTATTAATAATTTTTAAATTTATGAAAATATATATAGGAAGTGATCATGCAGGATTTGAATTAAAAGAAAAGCTAAAAGTTTATTTAGAGGAGCTTGAGCTTAATTATAAAGTTGTTGATAAAGGAGCTTTTGAATTTGATAAAGATGACGATTATCCAGATTTTATTAATTTAGTGGCGATAGATGTGGCTGGTGATGAAGGAAGTTTTGGAATTATTTTAGGAGGTTCAGGACAAGGTGAAGCAATGTGTGCAAATAGAGTTGAAGGTGCGCGTGCTTGTGTATTTTATGGTCCCAAAGAAGCTGTTGCATCTGTTGATGTTATGGGTAGAGAAAGTTCAGATACTTTTGAAATAATAAAGCTTGCTCGTGAGCATAATGATGCGAATATTTTATCTATCGGTACACGTTTTGTTACAGAAGATGAAGCGAAGTTCGCTGTTGAATTATTTTTAAATACAAAGTTTTCTGGTGAAGAAAGACATATTAGAAGAATAGCTAAATTTTAACAAATAATATATGTGTGGAATTGTTGGATATATTGGTAAAAAAGAAGCATACCCAATACTTATTAAAGGCTTGAAACGTCTTGAATATAGAGGATATGATAGTTCTGGTGTTGGTATCATAAACAATGACCAGCTTTTTGTTTATAAACAAAAAGGTAAAATTGAAAATTTAGAAAAATATGTAAAAGAAAAACCTAAAAATGGAAATATTGGAATTGGTCATACGAGATGGGCGACACATGGAGAACCAAATAATGAAAATGCGCATCCGCATTTTTCAGAATCAAAAAATTTAATACTTGTTCATAATGGAATTATTGAAAATTATTTGCCAATAAAAAAAGAACTTCAAAAAAAAGGCCATGTATTTTTAAGCGAAACTGACACAGAAGTTTTGGCGCATTTAATAGAAGATATTCAAGATAATGAAAAAGTAAATTTAACTGAAGCTGTTCGTCTTTCTTTAAATCAAATTATCGGAGCCTACGCTATTGTGGTGCTTTCTAAAAATGATCCAGATAAATTGATTGTTGCACGTAAAAGTAGCCCGCTTATTATTGGAGTTGGTAAAGATGAATTTTATGTTGCTTCTGATGCAACGCCTATTATTGAATATACTAAAAAAGTTATTTATTTAAATGATGAAGAAATGGCTGTAATATCAAGAACAGGTAAAATTAAAATTACAACAATAAAAAATATTAAAAAAACTCCTTATATACATAAATTGGAATTGAGCATAGAAGAAATAGAAAAAGGGGGTTTTGAAAGCTTTATGCTAAAAGAAATCAATGAACAGCCGAAATCTGTATTGGATAGTATGCGAGGAAGGTTTAATACAAAGAAAAATTTAGTTAAACTCGGTGGAATAGAAAATTATGAAAAAACATTGGCAAAAGTTGATCGCATTGTTATTTTAGGCTGTGGAACTTCTTGGCATGCTGGTTTGATTGGCAAATATCTTTTTGAAGAATTTGCTAGAATCAAAACTGAAGTGGAATATGCTTCTGAATTTCGTTACAGGAATCCTGTTCTTGATAAAAAAGATATTGCGATTGCGATATCACAATCTGGAGAAACAGCTGATACACTTGCTGCTGTAAAACTTGTAAAAGAAAATGGGATTAAAGTTTTAGGAATATGCAATGTTGTAGGTTCATCTATTACAAGAGCCACCGATGGCGGATCTTACACTCATGCCGGTCCTGAAATTGGAGTTGCTTCAACAAAAGCCTTTACTGCTCAAGTAGTAGTTTTAACTTTAATGGCTTTAAGAATTGGAATATTGAAAAGAATGGTAAAAAATTCACAGTTAAAAAAACTACTTTTAGAATTAGAACAAGTTCCTGAAAAAATTTCTGAAATTTTGAAATTAAATGATAAAATAAAAAAAATTGCAGAAATTTATAAGAATTCAACAAATGCGATTTATCTTGGCAGAGGATATAATTTTCCAGTTGCGCTTGAAGGAGCACTTAAATTAAAAGAAATTTCTTACATTCACGCTGAAGGTTATCCTGCGGCAGAGATGAAGCATGGTCCTATTGCTCTTATTGACGAAAATATGCCGGTAATAGTTTTAGCACTTTCTGGTCTTAATTTTGAAAAAGTTATAAACAATATTCAGGAAATTAAAGCCAGAAAAGCGAAAGTAATACTTATCACAAATAATGCAAAAATTATTTCTCCAAAACTTTATGATCATTTGATTGAAATACCAGAAATTGATGAATCTTTATCTCCTTTAATTTCTGTAATTCCTCTTCAATTATTAGCTTATCATATTGCTAGGTTTCGTGATTGCAACGTAGATCAACCTAGAAATCTAGCTAAATCAGTTACAGTGGAGTAATATAAAATAATCGTATGGAAATAATTCCCGCAATATTATCTAGAAATTATGAAGACATGAAGAATAAGATCGCATTAGTGCGAGGGATTCTTCCTGTTGTTCAGATAGATTTGTGTGATGGTATTTTTGTAAAAACGGTCACGTGGCCGTTTTTATCCCGAGCAGAGTCGAGGGATTTTATAGAAAATGAATTAGATGAACATTTTCAAAGAATTTTAAATGAACAAGAAGGAATGCCTTTTTGGGAAGATATTGATTTTGAACTTGATCTAATGGTTTCTGATGCAGTTTCTAATTTTGATATTTATACAAAGCTTGCTCCCAAAAGAATTGTTTTTCATATTGAGGCCGTGGGGGATTTAAATGAATTTAAAGATTTTATAGAAGGGATAGATGTATATATTCGTGATGCTATACAGATAGGTATTGCGATAAATACTACGACGCCAATCGAACAAATTTTTTCTTTAGTGAATAGTGTAGATTTTGTGCAATGCATGGGTATAGAAAAAATTGGTTTTCAAGGACAACCTTTTGACGAAAGAGTTTTGAATAATATAAAAATTTTAAAAGAAAAATATCCTGATCTGATAATTTCAGTTGATGGGGGAGTAAATTTTGAAACTGCGCAAAAGCTCCTAGAAGCTGGAGCAGATAGGCTCGTCGCTGGATCTTTGCTTTTGAAAGCCGAAGACATAAGAGAAACTATTTCTGTGTTGGAAAATTTAGGATAAATCTTAGAATATTTTTATATTGTTGAGGTGTTTTAGTATTTATGGTACTCTCTTTTTAGAATCAAAACTTTGTAAAAATGAAAGTATCAATTGATCGTATTGTTGCAATAATTACTTGTATGTATAAAGTAAGAGCTGAAGTTGTTGTTAATATAGCAATTGATCAATGTTCTTTATATTATGGTTTGAATAATAATCAATTACTTATATTTTATAATGAAGTAAATTGTCTTATTTATAATGATATTATAGAACTTGATTGTGGTTGTGATGAACCAGGTCATGAGACGAAAGTATATAGATTAACTGAAATTGCTCAAGAAAAAATACAAGAAATTATTAAAAACAAAAGTAAACTCTTATTAAAAGAGTTGAAAGAATAAGATTGTCTACATGGCAATCTTTTTTTATTTTATATAAAAGTGTATAATTATTTTAATGGCTTACTTATCTGAAATAAAAAATAAAGAACTTCAAATAAAAGCAAATGATATTCGTCAGTCTATTATTGAAATGCTTGTAGAAGCAGGAAGTGGACATACTGCAGGACCGCTTGGTATGGCAGATATTTTTACTTTATTTTATTTTCACGTTTTAAAACATGATCCAAAAAATCCAGCTTGGGTAGAGCGGGATAGATTAGTTTTATCAAATGGCCATATTTGTCCAGTGTTATATTCTGCTATGGCGCATTCTGGATATTTTCCAGTTGAAGAATTAAAAACTTTAAGAAAATTTGGCTCTCGTTTGCAAGGGCATCCACATAGAGAATATTTACCTTTCGTTGAAAATTCTTCAGGGCCACTTGGCGCAGGGCTTTCGCAAGCAGTTGGCATGGCGCTTGCTGATAGAATTAATGGACAAGACAAAGAAAGATTTATTTATTGTTTTATGTCTGATGGTGAGCATGATGAAGGAAATACTTGGGAAGGAATGATGTTGGCAGGAAAAAATAAATTAAGAAATTTAATTGCAATTGTTGATAGAAATAATATTCAGATAGACGGTAATACTGAAGATGTGATGCCACTAGAACCAATAGCAGATAAATGGAGAGCATTTAATTGGCATGTGATAGAAGTTTCTGGACACGATTTTCGCGCGCTCAATGAAGCAGTAGAAGAAGCTCAAGCGATAGCCGAAAAGCCAACAGTTATTATTGCTCATACGATTCCAGGGAAAGGAGTGAAAGCTTGGGAGAGAGATTATAAATGGCACGGTAAACCTCCAACAAAAGAAGAAGGAGAGATGGCATTAAAAGAATTAAGAGATAACAGACCAATATAAAATGCTTAATCCAGAATTAAAATTAAATCCAAAAATTTTCAACGCAGATGTTGAACAAGTTCCAATCCGAAAAGGTTTTGGGCAAGGGTTGTTGCTAGCGGGTGAGCAAGATGAAAATGTTGTTGCTCTGTGCGGAGATTTGACTGAAAGTACACAGATGCATTTTTTTAAAGAAAAATTTCCTGAAAGATTTGTGGAAGTTGGAGTGGCTGAACAAAATTTAGTGACAGTTGCAAGTGGAATGTCGGCGATGGGAAAGATTCCTTTTGTTTCAAGTTATGCGATGTTTTCTCCAGGAAGAAATTGGGAACAAATCAGAACAACTATCGCATACAATGATAGAAAAGTTGTGATAGTGGGAAGTCATGCTGGAGTTTCTGTCGGTCCTGATGGAGGGACGCACCAAGCTATAGAAGATATTGCTTTGATGCGGGTGATGCCAAATATGGATGTATTTTCTCCTTGTGATGCAATTGAAGCAAAAAAGGTGACTATGGCTTTAGCGAAAACAAAGAGCCCTGCATATATTCGTCTTGCTCGTGAGAAGACGCCAGTTATAACTACAGAAGAAACTCCTTTTGAAATAAACAAAGCGCAGATTTTTTGGATGCCAGATGTGGGGTTAGCAGAAGTTGGGATTGTGGCGACTGGAGCTTTGATTTATCGTGCATTACTCGCTGCGAAAGAATTGGAAGCTGAAGGGATAAAAACTAAAGTTATGAATTTGTTTTCTATCAAACCTATCGATGAAGATTCTATTTTAAAACTCGCAAAAGAAACTAAAGCATTGGTAACAGTGGAAGAGCATCAGATAGCTGGGGGAATGGGTTCAGCAGTGGCAGAAGTTGTCGCACGAAAATTTCCTGTGCCAATAGAATTCGTAGGAGTAAAAGATAAATTTGGCCAATCAGGAACCCCAGACGAATTGATAGAACATTATGGTATGGGTAAAGATTCTATTAAAGAAGCTGTTAAGAAAGTTTTAAGTAGAAAATTTTAATTACTTTCTATAAGTTTTTCTATCTCATCTTTTTTACCCTCATCTTTTAGTTTTTGAATTTTACTAATTTCATCATCAAAATTTGTGCCTATAATTTTATTTTCTTCTAAAACTGTATTTTCAGTCCGTTGTGCTTCTCTTGAATTAAGATTAGTAGATTTTTTAAAAATTTGAAAAGGTTTAACCATAAATTTATATTTTTGTTAGTTTATAATCTTTTGGAGCGGTTTTGAGGTATTTTTCTAATTTTTCTTTTGAAAGCAGACCTTCTTGTGCACCGATTTTTTGAACTACAGACATAGAATTAATTGGTCCCCAAGATAATGCTTCAGGAATAGTTTTCCCGAGTGCTAGAGCTGATGTAAATGTTGAAGAGAATGCATCTCCTGCGCCTGTGCGATCAACTGGTGCTGCTATGTCAGGATACATTGGTGTGAAATAAATATTTTCTCCATCAGATGCATAAGCTCCATTGGGTCCATCGCTGATTGAAACTATTTTTGGTCCTAATTTATGAATACCAGTAGAAAGGATTTTTATATCTTTATTTTTAATTCCTAAAATTTTCTCAGCTTCTTCTACATTACAAAAGAATATCTCTGTGCGCGCATAAATATCTTTTAATTTTTCTGTGCCGAGACTTATTTGGAAAGTTCCAGGCTGAAAGGCTAATTTTACATTTATATGTCTTTTTAAATAATCTGCTATCTCAGTGTGAAATTGTAGAGAATTTTCTCCTAATGAACTTAAATAAATCCAAGATGGAGAATGATAGTCTTGTGATTTTTTTGTATTTGTCCATTCATAATTAAAATTTTCATGTTTTATTAAAATTGTACGCTCAACCCCATACCAGAGTACATAATGATAATTTGTCTTTTTACCTTCTTCTGTTTTTACAAAAGTTGTATCAATTTTTTCCTCTCTAAGCTTATCTAAACAATCTTGTCCATTTTTATCGTTACCAATATTTGTCATAACAGCAGAAGATAAACCAAGTCTTGAAGCAGAGACAGCTGCGTTTGGGCTATTGCCGACAGCAGTTATAATATCAACAGATTCATAAGGAACTTTGTCTCCAAAACGAATACACAATTCTGAACTTTCAGAATCATCAATACCTTTATGAACGTGCGCATCTTTTAATTTTATAAAAGCATCTATGACAATATCCCCAATTGCTAGAAAATCTATTTTTTTCATGATATTATTATAGCATATTATAAAAATATTAAAATGATTTTATTATGTCTAAATCAAGAATAATTTTTGTTTTGGTAGGTATTGTTTTCTTTTTTGGCTTTAAATATTCTAGTGCGAGTGTAATTATAAATGAAATAATGTATGACGTTGAAGGATCCGATACTGATAGAGAGTGGATAGAGATATATAATAATGGTAGTGAGTCGATAGATTTATCAGGGTGGAAATTAAATGAAGCAAATACTAATCATTCTATTGCTGTTTTTCAGGGGGAAAATTCTTTAGGAGCAAATAGTTATGCAATTGTAGTTGGTAATCCACAGAAATTTTTAATTGATTGGTCTAATTTTTTAGGTACTATTTTTGATAGCAGTTTTTCTTTAAATAATGATCCAGGAGAATTTCTTGCATTAAAAGATTCTTCTTTATCTATTAAAGATGAATTAACTTATACTACAAGTATTGGAGCAGCTGGTGACGGCAATTCTTTGCAATTAATTAATGGGGAATGGAAAGCTGGTTCTCCAACTCCTGGAGCTTCCAATGAATCTTCTTCTGGGAGTGATAATACGACTAATACTGGTAATAATGATGACACTAATATCACTAACAACATTGAAGATAATAATACAGATACAAATACAAATGAAGATTTTTCTACTGAAACTACAACTGAAACAAAAACTACAATAAAAAATCCAACCATGAAAGCTAAAATTTTAACCAAAACTTTAGCTTTTATAGGGCAACCCTTAGAATTTAAATCTAGTATTTTAGGATATTCAAATGAAAATCTTGTTCTTGGAAAGATTTTTTGGAATTTTGGTGATGGCAGTTCATTAGAGCAGAATAATAATTTTACTAAATTTAATCATACTTATCTTTATTCTGGCGAGTATCCAGTATCTATGGAATATTATTCAAATTATTTTTTAGATACACCTGATGCTGTAAATAAAATTATAATTAAAGTTGTGCCTATGACAGTTTCAATTTCTAAAGTTGGTGATGCAAAAGATTTTTTTGTTGAGCTTACAAATAATTCAAATTATGAAATTGATATTTCAAAGTGGACATTGAATGCAAATGGGAAAGTTTTTGTTTTTCCAAAAAATAGTGTAATTATGTCTAAAAAAGCTATAACTATTTCAGGAAAAATTACAGGTTTTGTTTTGGGAGATGAAAAGAATTTAAAACTTATTTCAGGAACGGGGGAGATTGTATTTGATTACAATTCTTTATTTAGTAACAATGAAATTGTTGTAGAACCTGTTAAAACTTCTGTAAAAAATTATGCGATAAAAAATGAAATTGAAAATACAGTGGAAGATAAAATGCCAGATACAACAAATCAAGCACAAATTTCTGATACTGATTTATCTGCGATAGCTGTACTTGGTGATACGCAAATAAAAGGAACAAATAATTATTTATTTTTTGGAATTTTTGGTGTTTTGTTGGCTTTAGTGGGTGTTGGTGTTTATTTTATTCGTAAAAAAGGAAGTGTTTCAAATATAAAAGAAGGAAATGATTTTGAAATTTTAGATGAGTAATTTTTATGATATAATATGCACGTCGTTTATTATTTAGTTTAAAATTAAAATTTTATGAAACATTATGTATGTACAGGGGAATGTGGCGGTGTGTCGGAAACATCAGGAGTTTGTAGTGTTACAACTTGTTCTAATTATGATAATGATCTTATTGGGTGTAATTGCACAGATGGAAAGCATCTTAGTATTTTAAAGAAATGTGAAAATTGTGGAAAGACTTGTGAAGGCAATTGTGAAATTGATACTTTTAAACCAGAATTACCTGCTTAATAATATATGTTTAAAAATTTTCTACTTAAAAAAATGTTGCGTTCTCAGGGTGTGCCAGAGGCGCAAGTTGATATGGTTATAACTATGATGGAGAAAAATCCAGAGCTTTTTAAAACTATCGCGCTTGAAATAAAAGAGAAAACGAAGAATGGAATGGATCAAATGACCGCTTCTATGGAAGTAATGAAGAAATACGAAAGCGAGTTAAAAAAATTAACTTAACTATTTTTATAAAAATCTGATATATTATTGTAATGTCATTATCAATCGGAATTGTGGGCCTACCTAATGTTGGGAAATCAACGCTTTTTAATGCTCTTACTAAAAAAAGTGTACCAGCAGAAAATTATCCTTTTTGTACCATAGATCCTTCTGTGGGTATTGTTCCTGTGCCTGATGAGCGTATTTGGAAACTTACTGAATTTTCTAAATCAAAAAAAACTATTCCGGCAGTTATTGAATTTGTGGATATTGCTGGACTTGTGGCTGGCGCGTCAAAAGGTGAAGGGCTTGGAAATAAATTTTTATCAAATATTCGTGAAGTAGATGCAATAGCGCACGTTGTTAGAACATTTCAAGATAATTCTGTGATTCACGTGGCAAATAAAGTTGACCCAAACCAAGATATTGGAGTTATAAATTTAGAATTGGTTTTATCGGATATGGAAATAGTTTCTAAAAGAATTTCTAATATCCAAAGAGAGGTTAAAAAAGGAGATAAAGATATAATTTTAGAAGAAAGTATTTTAAGAAAATTAGAAAAAGTTTTAGAAGAAGGTAAGATGGCAACTGAAGCTGTTTTAAATGAAGAAGAGAAATTTAAAATAAAATCTTTAAATTTGCTTACATTAAAACCGATGCTTTATGTTTTGAATGTTTCAGAAGCTAATGAAAATGTTGAAACAAATTTGCCGGGTATTTCAGTAAAAGTTGATCCTGTGTTTGAAAAAGGTTTTGATGATTTAATAAAAAAAAGCTATGAGCTTTTAGGACTTGAAACTTTTTTGACTACTGGAGAAGACGAAACACGTGCATGGACTATAAAGATAGGATCTACTGCGCCTGTCGCTGGTATGGCTATACATACTGATTTTAAAGATAAATTTATAAGAGCAGAAGTTATAAATTGGAAAGATTTATTAGATTCTGGGTCATATGCAAATGCACGAGCAAAAGGGTTGGTTCGTACTGAAGGAAAGGAATATATAGTAAAAGATGGCGATGTCGTAGAGTTTAAAATTTAATATGGAGCCTTTTAAAAATAAAAATATAAATCTTCTGAATTTGCATGCTGGGCTATGTCGTTTTAGTAATAATATTTTTGATGTGTTTGGAGCTGTATATTTATTAAGTCTTGGAATATCATTTCCAATTGTTGCTTTGGCGTGGGCAGGGAGTTTATTTTTACGTTTTATATTGCGACCCTTTTCAATGTTATTGTCAGAAAAAATAGGATTAAGACGTGCTCTTATTATTGGCGTTATTTTAGGCAGTATGCTTTTTATTGTCCTTACAAAAATAAATGGAATAAACAATTATTTTTATTTTTATATTTTTTATTTAGCTATATGCGATATTACTTATTGGTTACCTTATCATTCATATTATGCAACCGCTGGGGATGAACAAAATCGAGGAAAACAAATATGTGTACAATTTGGATTTGTTACATTTTTAAAAACCATGGCTCCATTTGTTGGAGGAATTATGATAACACATTTTGGATTTTGGTCTCTTTATTTTATTGCATCCATAGTAATGCTTTTGTCAGCAATTCCATTGTTTTTTGCTAAAGATGTTTTACCAGGGAAAATAATAATATGGAAAGAAGCAATACAATCAATTGATAAACATGGAATGATAATGATGATTGGTGATGGTATTTTATATATGCATGCATTTGTGTGGACAATTGTACTTTTTTATCTTGTCGGAAATTATACAACCTTTGGTGGACTTGTTGCTTTTGAATCGTTGAGTATAATTGTACTTTTTTATTTTTTAGGATATTTTATTGACAAAGGAAACGGAAAACGTGTTACTTATATCGGTCTGATATCAATAGGAGTAGTTATATTATTACGAGCATTTTTAGTAAAAACAATTCCTGAGATTATTATTACTGATGTTTTAATTGCGTTTGGTATGACATTTTATCTAAGTTCTTTTAATGTTGGTCTTTATAATATGGCAAAGAGAAGTTCTAATACTTTATGGTTTCATTTTTTCGGTGAAGTTGGGTGGGATATTGGGGCAATGATATCACTTACGTTAAGTGCAATCCTTTTTAGTTTAGGTGTTCCATTAAAATTTATAATAGTTTTTGCGTTACCAGGATTGTTCATAACTTATAAAATATTAAAAAAATTTTATAAGCAGAATACTTTAATTGATTTGAAATAAATTTATGGAAGATAAAGAAAACGAAATAATAAAGATTCTTAAAAATGATGGAATAGGAATAATGCCGACAGATACTTTGTATGGTTTAGTTGGAAGTGCTTTTTCTCGCAAGGCTATAAATAGAATATATAAAATAAAAAATAGAGATAAGAAGAAAAAAATGATAGTTTTAATTTCTTCTATTAAGGATTTAGAAAAGTTTGGTATTTCTAATAGGCTAATTCGCGCGAATAGGAGAATGCTAGAAAAAGTTTGGTCGGGGAAAGTGAGTGTTATTTTAAATAATATAGCTTTTAGATTACCTGCAAAAAAGAGTTTGGTAGAAATACTTAAAAAGACTGGGCCATTAGTTGCTCCTTCAGCAAATCCTGAAGGGTTAAAGCCAGCTGAAAATATTAAACAAGCAAAAGAATATTTCGGTCCCGTTAGAAGCAGGTCTCCCAAAGGTGACCGTAACACTCGCATGCTTGCGAGGGAGGCTTCTAACGGGATTGGGAATAATGTAGATTTTTACTTATCAGGTGGAACATTAAAATCAAAGCCATCAACTTTAATAAAGATTAATAAAAAAGGTGAAATAGAAGTTTTACGTGGTAATATATAAATATGAAAAATGAAATAAAAATTTTTACTCCAGAGAATTGGATTGATTATGAAATACTTGATACTGGAGAGGGTGAAAGACTAGAAAGATTTGGAAAATATACTTTTATTAGACCTTTTGAAGATGCTGTTTGGAAAAAGACTTTAAATAAAAGTGAATGGGAGAAAGCGGATGGAAAATTTTGGAGTTCTAAGACTGGAGCTAAAGGTGGATGGAAGATTAATTCGGATATTCCTGAAAAGTGGATTATGTCATATGGAGATACTTGTCCTGTTAGAGGCCACGAGGGCTCGCAGTGTGCTTCCGCCTCTAATGGGATTAAATTTTTTGTTTCCCCAACCCCCTTTAGACATTTTGGTTTTTTTCCAGAGCAGGCAAGTCATTGGGATTTTATAGAAAGTAAAATAAAGAAAGAAAAAAGACCAATTAAATTTTTAAATTTATTTGGCTACACAGGTGTTGCAAGTTTGTTTGCTTTGCGTGCTGGAGCAGAGGTAACTCATCTTGATGCTTCAAAGCAAAGTTTATCTATAGCAAAAGAAAATCAGATATTGTCAGGATTAGAAAAAATGCCTATGAGAATTATTTGTGATGATGTTTTAAAATTTTTAGAACGTGAAGCAAAAAGAGGAAATAAATACGATGCAGTAATAATGGATCCGCCAAAGTTTGGCAGAGGACCAAAAGGTGAGACTTGGAAAATAGAAGAAAGTTTACCAAAGCTTTTGGCGGGGGTGAAAAAAGTTTTAAGCGATAATCCACTTTTTGTGATTTTAACTTCATATGCGATAGATTCCTCGTCTTTGTCTCTCGGCTGTGCGCTCAGAGATGCTATGAAAGATTTTAAAGGAGAAGTTAAACAAGGGGAGCTTTGTTTAGTGGAAAAAAGCAATGATCGGCTCATATCATTAGCTAACACTGCAGTTTGGGAATCATAGAAAATATGATATAATTTCTCTTATTAATAAATAATATTTTTATATGGAAACTCAAGTAAATGCTCAAAAAAGCAAATTAAATCCAGGTTTTTTCTTTTTATGTTTAGGTCTTTTAGCAACATTGATAACTTCAGTAGTTTCGTTTCTTAATCTTGTTTTTAGCACTTTAGATAAAAAATTTCCTGATGTTCTTAACTCTAATTATCAATATGGATATTCTACTTACAATTATGAAAGTATTCGAGTAGCTCTTGCGACACTTATTATTTTCTTTCCAATTTTCCTATTAGTTTCTTATTTTTGGAAAAAATATACACAAGGTGAAATGGGTTCTATTGATGTAGTTATAAAAAAATGGGTTATATATCTTATTTTATTTCTTTCAGCTGTGGTTGTCGTTATAGATTTAGTTACTTTAGTAAAATTCTTTGTTGCTGGAGAAATAACAAACAGATTTATTTATAAAATATTAATTACTTTCGTAACAGCTGCAATAATAGGAAAATATTTCTTTATTTCTGAATTTTGGACTGGTAGAGAAATAATTAAGAAGTTAAATAAATTTATCAATCCTATCGCTGGTATTGTTTTAGTTGTTTTTGCTATTAGTTATAGTTTTGTAATTATGGGAAGTCCTGCAAAACAAAGATCTCTTAGACTAGATGATAGACGTGTAAGTGATTTACAAAGTATTCAATATCAGGTAATTAATTACTGGCAACAAAAAGAAAAATTACCAGAAGATTTAGGTGTTCTTGCAAATCCACTGTCAGGTTTTTCTTTACCAGTTGAACCAGAATTTGAAAAAGGTAAAAAATATGAATACAATGTTTTAGATAAAAATAAATTAACTTTCCAATTGTGTGCAGATTTCTCGTTACCAATGCCAAAAGGATGGAATGAATATAAAAATTATGGAGGAGTAGTGCCAATGTATAGTGAAAGAGATATTGCTGTGTCATCTTATCCTTATCCAGGACCTGGGGGTTCTAATGAATCTTGGGATCATCAAACAGGAAGGACTTGTTTTGAACGTACTATAGATAAAGATCTATACCCACCTTACCCAAAAGTACTTAAAAACTAATTACAAATTATCAATTACGAATGAAAAGTTACGATCATAAAAAAATTGAAAAAAAGTGGCAGAAAGAATGGGAGAAAAAAGGAATTTATAAAGCAAAAGACGGAAAAGGAAAAAAGTTCTATTCTTTAGTTGAATTTCCATATCCATCTGGAGATGGGCTTCATGTTGGGCATCCAAGACCTTATATTGCAATGGATGTTATTTCTAGAAAGCGTAGATTAGAAGGTTATAATGTACTTTTTCCAATCGGTTGGGATGCTTTTGGTTTGCCAACTGAAAATTATGCTATTAAAACTGGAATTCATCCAAAGATTGTAACTAAAAAAAATACAGATAATTTTCGTAAGCAAATACAAATGCTTGGTATTTCTTTTGATTGGAATAGAGAAATAAATACTACTGATCCAGAATATTATAAATGGACTCAATGGATATTTTTACAATTTTATAAAAAAGGTCTTGCATATAAAGCAGAGATTCCTATAAATTGGTGTCCAAAAGATAAAATCGGTTTAGCAAATGAAGAAGTGATAGATGGAAAATGTGAACGATGTGGAGAGCAAACAGAAAGAAGAATGAAAGAACAATGGATGCTCGCTATTACAAAATATGCAGATCGTTTAGATAAAGATTTGGATTTAGTAGATTATCCTCTACGTGTAAAATTGTCACAAAGAAATTGGATAGGGAGAAGTGAAGGAGCAGAGATAGAATTTAAAATTACGAATTACGAATTACGAATTAAAGTTTTTACGACTCGTGCCGATACTTTGTTTGGTGTGACTTATGTTGTGCTTGCACCAGAACATTCTCTTGTAAATGAGTTATTGGAGAAAGTTGAAAATAAAAATGAAGTTTTAAAATATATTTCTGATGTAAAGAAAAAGTCTGAAATGGAAAGAACTGCGGAAGGGAAAGAAAAAACTGGAGTAGAATTAAAAGGAATAAAAGCAATTAATCCTGCGAATAACGAAGAGGTTTCAGTATGGATCGCTGATTATGTTTTAGCTGGTTATGGGACAGGGGCAGTTATGGCAGTGCCAGCTCACGATGAAAGAGATTTTGAATTTGCGAAGAAATATAATTTACAAATAAAACAAGTTATTATTCCAGTTTTTGGAGAATCAAAAACAGATGAAAAAGAAAGACATGCTGTTGCTGTTTTTGTGAGAAGACCATCTGATGGTAAATATCTTTTTCTATTTGCAAAAGCTTTCAATGAAATTTCAAAAGTTTATGGTGGTATAGAACAAAATGAAAAAGCTGGTGATACGGCAATACGCGAAGTTTTTGAAGAAACGGGATATAAAACAAAATTTGTTCGTGATTTAGGATTAACAACTCAATCTCATTTTTATCATCCACATAAAAAAGAAAATAGGCGATTATTATGTAATTTAATTGAACTAGAACTAATTGATGAAAAACAGTATGAAATAGCGGAAGAAGAAAAATTATTGCATGAAATTCTCTGGTTGAGTTATGAAGAAGCTAAACAAAAAATTAATGATGCAAAAGAACTTTATGATTTTAGTTTATTTGAAGGTAAAAATTATCTTACAAAAGATGGAGTTTTAATTAATTCTGAAAAATTTGATAAATTAGATTCAGAAGATGCTAGAAAAAAAATAACAGAATTTGTTGGGGGAAAAATTGTTACGAAATATAAACTTCGTGATTGGGTTTTTTCTCGTCAGAGATATTGGGGTGAACCTATTCCTTTAATTAATTGTGAGAAATGCGGACTCGTACCGATTCCAGAAAAAGATTTGCCATTAAAATTACCAGAAGTTAAAAGTTATAAATTAACAGATACAGGGGAATCACCTTTGGCTGGTATTTCAAAATGGGTAAATACAAAATGTCCTAAATGCAAAGGTCCTGCAAAAAGAGAAACAGATACTATGCCAAACTGGGCTGGAAGTTCATGGTACTATTTGCGTTATTGTGATCCAAAAAATAAAAAAGTTTTTGCTGATAAGAAAAAATTAAAATATTGGTTAGACGGCTCGCCCCGCCAGACCGGCGGGGTGGATTGGTACAATGGTGGAATGGAACATACAACTCTTCACCTTTTATATTCAAGATTTTGGCATAAATTTTTATATGATTTAAAACTTGTACCAACTTCTGAGCCATACAAAAAAAGAACTTCGCATGGACTTATCATGGGTGAAGGTGGAGTGAAGATGTCAAAGTCTTTGGGAAATGTTGTGAATCCAGACAGTATTGTGAAAACTTATGGCGCAGATACTTTGCGTGTTTATGAAATGTTTATGGGGCCATTTGAAGAACCTGTTGCGTGGAGTACAGAAAGTATAATTGGTCCAAGAAGATTTATAGAAAAAGTTTGGAGAATTGGGGAGAAAGTGATGGCGAAGCAGATGAAGAATTTTGGAAAATACGCCCTCGGAGAATTGAAGCGAGGGTTTTCTCAAAATTCTTCATCTGCTTCGCTTCAGAATTCTTCTGTTTTAAAACTTTTACATAAAACTATTAAAAAAGTTTCTGAGGATATAGAAGCAATGCGTTTTAATACTGCAGTTTCTGCTTTGATGATTTTAGCTACAGAAATGGAAAAATCAGATTATATTGAAAAAGAAGATTTTAAAAAATTTCTACAAATTTTAGCGCCATTTGCTCCGCATGTGACAGAAGAATTATGGCAACAATTGCAACAGGCAAGACCTGTTTTTTTAACAGGTCTTGCCTGTAAGAGTATAAATTTTTCCAAATGGCCTAAATGGGACGAGAGATTAATAAAAGATGAAGAAGTAAAAATTGCAGTGCAAGTAAATGGAAAAGTTAGAGCTGAAATGATGATACAAGCAAATGAAAAAGAGGATGAGATAAAAGAAAGAGCTGTACAAAATGAAACAGTTAAAAAATTCTTACCCAGTTTAGATATAAAGAAAATAATTTACGTTAAAAATAGACTTATTAACATTGTTGTTTAATTTATTTTATAGTATAATATTAGCAGTATGAATTTAATAAAACATATTTTTAAAAAGCATTTAGTTTCAATTTTAGCTCTTGGTTTTTTAGTTGTGTTTGCAACTACTTTTCATTCATTTGCTGCTGACACTCCACCAGATGGAGGTTTTGCTCCTGGAGCGACTCTTAATCCTGCTTGTGATCCTGGCAGTAGCGCTGATTGTGTTGTGACTATTCCAACTGGTTGGTCTTTAGAGGGAGATGTGTCAGACGCGACTAAATTTATCGGCACGACAAACGATGTGCCATTCAATATTAAAGTTAATAATCAAAAAGCTGGAGAAGTTGACAGTTCTGGAGATACTATTTTAGGTTATCAAGCTGGTATTGCCACAGATGGTGTAGATACAGATAATACTTTTATTGGTTATAAAAGTGGATATGGAAATATAACAGCAAGCAAAAATACTGCAATAGGAAATGAAGCGTTGTATACGCAATCATTCAGCAATGCTAGCACTGCATGGAATAGTGAAAATGTGGCAATTGGATACAGAACATTATATTTAAACCAGCCGACAAGCACAAGCACTGGAAAACAAAATTTAGCAATCGGCAATCAAGCGCTTTATTCAAACACAACAGCGTCTGACAATATAGCGATAGGTTATCAAGCAGGATATTCAAACACAACAGGAACTCTGAATACTTTTCTTGGCTATCAAGCGGGATATACAAATTCAACAGGCTCTTCAAACACTTTTGCAGGTTATCAGAGCGGTTTTACAAATAGCACAGGAACTGACAATACAGCAATTGGAAATTTGTCGCTTTATTCAAATACATTGGGACAATCTAATACAGCGATTGGATCAAGCTCTTTGAATGCGAACACAACAGGAACAAACAATGTAGGTATTGGATTTACTTCGCTTAGCAGCAATATAATTGGAAACGGAAATACGGCAATAGGCTCTGAATCATTAGTTCAAAATACTGCTGACAATAATACAACAATGGGTTATCAAGCCGGGTATAGCAATACCACAGGAACCCCAAATACTTTTGTGGGATATCAGAGCGGATATGGAAATACAACGGGAAACTTGAATACATTTTTAGGAAATATATCTGGATATAGTAATGTAGATGGCTACGCTAATTCTTTTATAGGAAATGGCGCAGGATATTCTAATACATCTGGATATAATAATATTGCACTTGGTGCATCAACATTGTATTACAATACAACAGGCAATTATAATATAGCTGTTGGTAATAGAGCATTAATTACTAATACTAGTGGTGGTATGAATGTTGCAATTGGTCAATCAAGTTTGGAAAATAATACAACAGGAACTAGTAATACTGCTATTGGTTCAAGTTCACTTCAAAATAATACAACAGGGGGAGATAATACTGCTTTTGGTTATTATGCAGGACAAGGTAATACAACAGGTGGTAAAAATGTTTTTATTGGGAATAATGCTGGTGTTTCCAATACAACAGGACAATATAATACAGTATTAGGATATGAAGCTGGAAAATTAAATTTAATTGGCGCAGGGAATGTATTTCTTGGTTATCAAGCAGGATATTATGAAACAGGAAGTAATAAATTATTTATAGATAATCAAGGAAGAACAGACGAAGCAACAAGCAGAACTAGCTCTTTGATTTATGGAGAATTTAATTCCACTCCAGCCAGTCAAATTTTAACAATTAATGGAACATTAAATGTATCTAGTTTGCCGGTTGTAAATCCGGGAACTAATCTTGGAATGGTTTGCGTTACAACAACAGGAAATTTATGGGTTGATGACGGACCAGTATTTAATTGTGTTGATTCTGATTAAATAGTCTAATGTTTAAGTGCGCAGGTTTGCGTTTTTAAATTAAACTATAGTATAATATTAGGATTAAGAGTCGTAATGTGTTTTTATTTATTAATTTTTTTTAAAAAATAATTATGTTATCAAATATTTTAGACAGAATTTCTTTTTGGTCACTTTTTTCAGTGATCGTTTTATTACCAATTTTCTTTTTACCTTTTACAAAAATACCGATAGAAACTTCAAAAGGTTTGCTTTTAATAATAGGCTTGGCAATTTCAATTATTTTTTGGACTGCAGCGCGTTTTTCTGATGGAAAAATTATTTTGCCGAAATCTTGGCTTTTAGTTGCTGGCTTTGGAATAGTTTTATCTTTTCTTTTATCTGCTCTTTTTTCTTCAGTTCCAAAAGTTTCTTTTTTTGGAATAATGTTTGATACTGGAACTTTTTATTTTATGCTTTCTGCCTTTCTTTTAATGCTTATATCTTCTATTGTTTTGAGAGATGTAAAGAAAGCAAAAATAGTTTTAAAAGGAGTAGTTATTTCTTCTTTATTTTTGTTTATATTTCAAATTTTTCACATATTTATGCCAAAGATATTATCATTAGGAGTTTTAGGAGGAAAGACCGATAATATTTTAGGATCATGGAATACGCTTGGAATTTTTATTGGACTTTCTGTTATTATCTCTCTTTTTATTATTGAATTTTTTTTAATATCAAAAAGAATGAAATTATTTTTTGGTATTTTAATGATTTTGTCAGTTTTTTTGGCTATAATAGTTAATTTTCCTGCAATTTGGTGGATATTAGGAATTTTTTCTTTATTTCTTTTTGTTTATAAAGTTTCTTTTTTTGCAGGTGCAAAACAAGGAGAGATAAATAAAAGAGTTTTTCCAGCTGTTTCTTTTTCTATTATTATGATTTCTCTTCTATTTATTATAGCAGGGCAATTTATTGGAGGATTTTTACCAAATCGTTTAGGTGTTTCAAACCTTGAGATTAGACCATCTCTTACTTCTACTATGTCTGTTGCTAAAAATGTTTTAGTAAAAGATCCTATTTTAGGAGCTGGTCCAAATAGATTTACTGAAAACTGGGATATGTATAAACCATCTGTAATTAACTCTACTCGTTTTTGGGATACATCTTTTAATTTTGGTTCAGGATTCTTGCCAACTTTTGCAATTACAAATGGATCTTTGGGAATTTTAGCTTTTGTTATATTTTTTATTCTTATGCTTATTGCTGGGTTTAAATCTCTTTTTGTTGCAAATAAAAAAAATACATTAAACTCAGAGATAAATTTATTCTTTATAATGTCTATTTATTTATTTATTTCATCTTTTATTTATCCTGTAGGATTAGCTTTGTTTCTTTTAGCTTTTGCATTTCTTGGAATATTTATAGGTTTATATTGTGCCAATAAAACAAAAGGAGAAATATCTTTTTCTTTATTAGATGATCCACGTAAAAGTTTTTTCTCTATACTTGTTCTTGTTATTATTATGGTAATAACTGCCTCAGCAGGATTTAAATATATGGAACGTTTTGCTTCAGTTGTTTATTTTCAAAAAACTTTTTCAGCTCAAACTATGCCTGATGCAGAATTGTATATAAATAAAGCGATTGCTCTTTATTCAAATGATTTATATTTTCGCGCTTATTCTCAAGTATATATTGCTAAATTAAATTCTTTGGTTTCTAAAGGTCAATCTATTTCTGAAATAGAAAAGAAAGAATTACAAGCAAGTTATGATCAAGCAATAGCTGGAGCTCAAAATGCAATAGCATTTAATCCCGCAAATTATTTAAATTTTAAAATGCTTGGTTTTGTGTATGATACAGTAGGTCCTATTGGAGTACAAGGAGCTTATGATAATGCTGTAGACGCTTATAAAAAAGCATCAGAATTAAATCCTATTAATCCTGGACTTAAAATTAATTTAGCTCGTTCTTCTTTTTCGGGTGGTAAAATAGAAGATGCGAAAAATTATGCCAAAGAAGCTTTATCCCTTAAGGGAGATTATATAGACGCATTTATTATTCTTTCTCAAATATCAAAAATGCAAGGTAATAACGCAGAGGCGCTTTCTTATGCTGAAACCGCGCTTTTGTTTTTTCCACAAGATAAAGATTTAATACAATATGTTAATTCTTTGAAAAATGTTTCTTCTGTAAATGTCAATAACTCAAAAGATAATACTAAAAAAGATAACAATAATTAAACAAAAAAGTAAAAAAGAATGAATAAAATTTTAAGGGTTTTTGGCAAAGAATTTGGAAGTATAAACCAAGCTGCTGTTTTATTGGGTGTTTTTGCTTTTTTGTCTCAGATTTTAGGGTTATTTCGAGATCGTTTTATTGCGCATTTTATAGGACCATCAGCATCGCTTGATGCTTATTATGCCGCATTTAGAATACCTGATTTGATATTTATATCTATCGCATCTCTTGCTTCAATAACTGTTCTTATCCCATTTATAGTAAGCAAAATGTCTGGTGAAAAAGTTACAGAAGAGGCAAAGAAATTTTTAAATGATATTTTTACAGTATTTTTTATTGCAATAGTATCTGTATCTTTTATTGCTTTTATTTTAATGCCATATATTGTTTTTCTAATTGCTCCGGGCTTTTCATCTGTGATGCAAGAAAAGGTTATTGAACTTTCTCGCATAATGCTTCTTTCTCCAATTCTTTTGGGGTTTTCAAATTTATTTGGAACAATAACTCAACTTTTCCGCAAGTTTTTTATTTATGCGTTGAGTCCTATCTTTTATAATTTCGGAATAATTTTGGGAGTTTTGTTTATTTATCCAATTTTTGGTATTTATGGACTTGCTATGGGTGTTGTATTGGGCGCTTTAATGCATTTTTTAATTCAAGCGTTTGCTTCTTCCGGATGTGGTTTTGCTCCAAAATTTTCATTTTCAATTAATTTTAAAGATATTAAAAAAGCGGTTCTTATTTCACTTCCAAGAACATTAGGTCTTTCTTTTAACAACATTGCTTTAATATTAATTATTTCTTTCGCTTCTTTTTTAAAAGGAGGATCTATTTCAATTTTTAATCTTTCTCTTAATTTGCAATCAGTACCTCTTGGAATAATAGGCCTTTCTTATGCTGTAGCTGCTTTTCCAACTCTTACTAAATCATATTCTTCTGGCAAAATAGATGATTTTAAAATTCATTTAAAATCTGCCGCAAGACAAATTATATTTTGGTCTTTGCCAATAACTTTTCTTTTTATTGTTCTTCGCGCGCAAATAGTGCGTGTTATTTTAGGTTCAGGATCTTTTTCTTGGGAAAATACACGTCTTGTCGCAGCATCGCTTGCTATTTTTTCAATTTCCATAGTTGCGCAAGGACTTATCGCTTTATTTGCAAGAGCATATTATGCGGGAGGCAATACCAAAAGACCGCTTTTAATAAATTTTATTTCTTCTTTATCCATTGTTTTATTTTCTTATTTATTTTTGTATATTTTTAAACAGTATTCCGCTTTTCAATATTTTATTGAATCTTTATTAAAAGTGTCTGATATCTCTGGTACCGAAGTGTTAATGCTTCCTTTGGCGTATTCATTAGGCACGATAATAAATTTTATTCTTCTTTGGTTTTTTATAAAAAAAGATTTTATAAAAAAAGAACAATTTATTATCAAGACTTTTTTTCAAAGTTTGGGCGCGTCATTTTTTATAGGATTTATAGCTTATTTAAGTTTAAATATTTTTTCTCCAATTTTTGGAACAACAACTTTCTTTGGAATATTTTTTCAAGGTTTTATTTCTGGAATTCTTGGAATTTTAACAGGAGTTTTAGTACTTTATTTGCTTAAAAATGAAGAATTAAAAGAATTAATAAAAGTTTTAAAAACTAAATTCTGGCGCGCAAAAGTTATAGCTCCAGTTCAAGAAGGACTTTAATATTAAGGATTTTTCTGTTAAGATATCTTTATGGATTTAAAGTATATAAGAAATTTTTCAATTATAGCTCATATTGATCATGGTAAAAGCACTTTGGCGGACAGAATGCTTGAGATAACACATACAATAGAAATGCGAAAAATGCGTGATCAAGTGCTTGATTCTATGGATCTTGAAAGAGAACGCGGTATTACAATTAAAATGCAACCAGTTCGAATGGAATATAAATATAATAATGAAAATTATATTTTAAATTTAATTGATACACCTGGGCATATAGATTTTTCTTATGAAGTTTCTAGAGCATTAAAAGCTGTTGAGGGTTCTATTTTGCTTGTTGATTCAACTCAAGGTGTTCAGGCTCAGACACTTACCACACTGAATATGGCTCGTGATGGCGGACTTAAAATTATACCTGTGCTTTCTAAGATTGATTCTCCATTATCAAGAGTAGAAGAGGTAAAGGATGAAGTAGTTAAGCTTTTAAATTGTGATCCAAATGAAATTATATTGGTTTCAGGGCGTACGGGAGAAGGAGTAGAAAATCTTTTAAATGAAGTTATAAAACAAATTCCTTCACCAAAAGAAACTTATCAAGGTGATAATAATTTCCGCGCTCTTGTCTTTGATTTTAAATATTCAAATCATAAAGGAGTTATAGTTTTTGTTCGTGTTTTAGATGGAAAAATAACTCGTGGTGAAAATTTAATTTTTTCTGTATCAAATGAGAAGTTTAATTCTCTTGAAGTTGGAACTTTTTCACCCGAAGAAACTCCATGTGAATTTCTTTCATCTGGTGATACCGGATATATAGTTACAGGAATAAAGAAGCCTGGTATAGCGAGTGTTGGAGATACAATAACTAAATTCAAAAATCCATTGCCAGCTTTGCCTGGTTATATGCAACCTAGACCTGTTGTTTGGGCTTCTATTTTTCCAGAAGATGCAGATGATTTTTTAGAACTTAAATTATCATTAGGAAAATTAAAGCTTTCAGATTCAGCTTTTTCATATGAAGAAGAATCTTCAGGTTCTCTTGGAAGAGGTTTTAGATGTGGATTCTTGGGAATGTTGCATTTAGAAATAATTACTGAGCGATTGAAGCGTGAATTTAATTTGAAATTGGTCATAACAACGCCGTCCATAACATATGAAGTGATAATGAAAAATGGAAAAAAAGAAAAAATTTACTCTCCATATTTTTTTCCTGATGATGGTAATATACAAACTGTATTTGAACCATGGGTTAATTTGAAAATAATAAGTCCAGCAAAATATTTAGGCAATATTATGCAACTCCTTTTTGATCATGAGGGTGAGGTTGGTGAAACAGAAAATTTTGGGGATAGCCGTTCTGTTATTTCTGTAAAAATGCCTTTACGTGAACTTATGCGTAATTTTTTTGATGAATTAAAAAGCACTTCATCTGGTTACGGATCAATTTCTTATGAAATAGGTGAGATGCGTGAAGCTAATGTTACCAGACTTGATTTGATTGTTGCTGATGAAGTTATGCCGGCATTTTCTCGTGTTATTTCTAAAAAAAGGGCAGAAGAAGAAGCGGAAAAAGTTGTTGAAAAATTACATAATATTATTCCACGTCAGCAGATTGCTTTTAAAATTCAGGGAAAAGCATTAGGAAGGATTATTTCCTCAAAAACTGTTTCTTCTTTTCGTAAAGATGTTTTAATGCATGGTAGTAAGGTTGTTGGTGGTGGGGATGTAAGTCGCAAGAAAAAGCTTCTCGAAAAGCAGAAAAGAGGAAAAGCTAGAATGAAAGAAAACGCAAAAATTAACATCACCCAGGATGTGTTTCTTAAAATGATGCGGTCTGGGAATGATTGATTTACTTTAAACGAAATATTGGAGAGTAAAGCAAAATCATACTTATTATTATGAGAATGCATACGACTGACCAAATAACTTGTATTTTCTTTTGATGTTTTTTATCGAAAAGCATGTAATAATATTAGCATAATATGAAAAATTTTCAAAAAAGCAATAAATTTAAAAACATAGTGCAATCTAAGCCAGTTTTATTTCTTTTAGTTATTTTGGTTCTTTTTTTTATTTGGAATATGGTGAGTCTTTTTGATAAAATGCAGGATACTGTTAAAAATAGGAAAATAGTGGAAGATAAAATTAATGAATTGCAAAAAGATAAACAAAAACTTTCATCTGATATTGCCAGTTTAAATACAGATAAAGGAATAGAAGAAAGTATTCGTAATAAGTTTGGTTTAGCAAAAGAAGGGGAGGATATTATTGTTGTGGTAGAGGACAAAAATTTATCAGAAGTTAAAAAAGGTGAAGAAGCTAAAGGTTTCTTTTCTTTTTTAAAAAATTTATTTAAATAAATGTATATTAAAGCAATAGTTACAGTTGGAGTAAAAAAGGAAAGTATAATTCAAAAATCACCTGATCAATTTATAATTTCAGTTAAAGAAAAAGCAGAAAAAAATATGGCAAATAAGAAAATTATAGAGCTTTTAGCTTCATATTTTAATATTTCAAAAAGTAAAATAAGAATAATAAATGGCCATCACCATCCTCATAAGCTTTTAGTTGTAGAAGATAAAATATGATATAATTAAGCTATGAAAATAATATTTTTTGAATCACCTGCAGTAGATGAGTCTATCTTGAAGAATTCTTTTAATGACTGCGAGATTTCTTTTTGTAAGGAAAAGTTAGATAAAGATAATATTAGTAAAGCAAAGGATTGTGAAATAATTTCTGTTTTTATTAATTCTTTGTTAAATAAAGAGGCCTTAGATTTGTTGCCAAATTTAAAATTTATTATTACACGTTCAACTGGTTTTGAGCATATTGATTTAAAATATTGCGCACAAAAGGGAATTGTTGTTTCAAATGTTCCTGCTTATGGAGCTCATACTGTTGCTGAATTTGCTTTTGCTTTAATGTTGAATCTTTCAAGAAATGTTTTAAAAGCAAATAATTATATAAGAGAAACAAATGATTTTAATTTTTCTAAATCTTTTGAAGGTTTTGATTTAAATGAAAAAACTATTGGTGTGGTTGGAACAGGAAGAATTGGAAAGAATTTAATAAAAATAGCTAGAGGTTTTAATATGAAAGTTGTGGCAACAGATCCTCATCCAGATTTAGCTTTTGCAAAAGAAAATAATGTCACATATAAAACATTAGAAGAAGTTGTTTCAGAAGCTGATATTGTGACACTGCATACACCTTATACAAAAGAAAATTATCATTTAATAAATAAGGATAATATTTCTAAAATGAAAAAAGGAGTTTTAATGATAAATACTGCCCGTGGTGCATTGGTAGATACAGAAGCTTTAATAGGTGGAATTAAAAATGGGATTATTGCAGGTGCGGGATTGGATGTTTTAGAAGGAGAAAGAGATTTAAAAATAGAAAATGAAATATTTAATGGAAATAACAAAGAAAAGGTTGATTACAAAATATTAGTTGAAGACCATTTATTGATGGAAATGCCAAATGTTATTGTTACTCCCCATATAGCTTTTTATTCTAAAGAAGCGGAAGGAGATATTTTAAAAACCACAATAGAAAATATTAAAGGTTTTATTTCTGGTAATTTTCAAAATTTAGTTAAATAAAAAAAATGACAGAAAATCGAATTAAAAATTTTAATGATTTAGCAATTACAGAAAATCGTAGATTGGTTTTGGAAATAGCAGAAGTTGGTTTTGATTCTATAAATACTGAAAAAGTAATATTAAATTCTATTAAATTAGAGAATAATATTTTTAAAATAAATAATGAAAGTTTTGATTTATCTAAATTTAAAAGAATAAAAGTAGTTGGTTTTGGTAAGGCGTCTTGTGATGGAGCTTTGGCTTTAGAAAAAATACTTGGTAATAAAATTAAAGAAGGAGTTGTAATTGGCCTTCATAAAGTTAGTTGTGATTATATACAAACATTTGCAGGGACTCATCCTCGACCATCTAAAGTTAATATAGAGCCTGGTAAAAAAATATTAGAAATAGCAGATAAATCTAATGAGGATGATCTTCTTATTGCTATTGTTTCTGGAGGAGGCTCTGCGCTTTTATGTTCTTCAGAAGAAGAATGTGTGCAAGGGCAAAATATTTATGATAATTTTTTAAAGACTGGCAAGACGATAAATGAAATGAATAACGTACGCAAACATTTATCTGTTCTTAAGGGCGGAGGTTTAGCTAAGATTGCTTATCCAGCTACCGTTATCGGTCTTATTTTTTCTGATGTTCCAGGAGATAATTTTAATGAAGTTGCTTCTGGTCCAACTTATAAAGATGAGACAACTGTAACTGATATTCAAAAAGTAATTGATGAAAATAATTTAGGAAAATTTAATTTAGTTGAGACACCTAAGGATGACAAATATTTTAAAAAGGTTAATAATTTTGTTTTAGTTTCAAATAAAACTGCAGTAGAGGCTATGGATAAAAAAGCGAAAGAACTTGGTTTTGAAACTAATATTGTTTCTACTGAACTTTATGAAGAAATAGACGAAGCCTTAAAAAAAATATTTAAAGCACAAAGAGATAATACTGTTGTTCTTGCAGCAGGAGAGCCAAAACTTGAGGTTACAAAGAAGGGTGGAAGTGGTGGTAGGAACCTATTTATGGGCCTCAGAGCGCTTAAGATGAAGCTTGTTGATGAAAATTCGGTATTCTTGTCTCTTGCGTCAGATGGTATGGATAATGGTGATTCTGCGGGGGCTGTGATTGATAAAATTACCTTAGAAAAAATAGAAAAAATAAGGTTAAATCTTGATGATTATATTGACCGTTTTGACGCTTATCCAGTATTCCAAAAATCTGGTGATATGATTATGACTGGGGCAACAGGTTCAAATGTTTCAGATTTGATGATTCTTTTAACTAGAAAATAATTTTAATACATTCCTCTGATTAGTAATTTAAATTGGGTTTCTTTTTGAGCACGATATTAAAAAATGGCGTTTCGAATCTGTTGCCATAGCCATCTTTAACTGACATCAAGCCCATTTCTGATACGAGTTCTTTAGTAACATCGACATGCAATTCAGTCAGACTAGAAAATAATTCTTGGTTTTCTCTAATACTTTCATATGCATTCCAATCGCCAGGGATATCAACCGTTGGACCAATCTTGGCCCAACCACCATCCTTGAGTACCCTAGCCATCTCCGCGATTACCTTAAAAAAATCTTCCCGGGATAAATATTCATCTATATGCGACGCGAGTACAACATCGAAAGATTTATCCGGGAATGGCATATTTTGCCCTAACCCAAATTCGAATTTACCTTCTGGAAATGATTCTTTGGCTTTTTTTAAATGTTTTTCAACGGCAAAATCTGGACTCAATGAAACAACATCACTCGTAATTTCTGATTCTTTTAATTCTTTTGCAATCTTCACTTCTGGCCCAGCCCCCAAATCCAAAACTCTTTTACCTTTTAATTCATTTTTGTCAAAAAGCAGTTGAGATTCATATGTCTTTAAATCTCGACCACCAGCCGGCTGGTGTGGATGCTCAATACTGTTTTGTCGATACTGCCCAGCGAGTTTATTCTGTTCATCGTCCTTGACTCGCTTTTCAACATTTGGTTTTTTGTTAAAAATATTCTTAAATATGTTTTCCATAATTTTACAATTATTTACAGTAATATTATAGCATGACATTTTATATCGACAAACTCTTGTATAACCTATGTCCCAAAGGAGGTTGTGCGACTGTTATTCTTTTCCTATAGCTTCAGAGATATTTTTATAACTATCAGCTTTTAGGAGTTTTACTAAGCCTAAGTTTATTTCACTTATTAATTGAGGTCCTTCAAAAATCATTCCTGTGATGAGTTGTATGAGTGAAGCTCCCGCTTTTATTTTTCTATAAGCATCTTCTGCAGAAAATACTCCGCCGACACCTATAATTACAAATTTGCCATTTGTTTTTTTATAAACATATTTGATTAAATCATCAGACATACTGTCTACAACCTTTCCGCTTAATCCGCCAACTTCTGGAATATTTTTATCTTTAATATTTTTATTATTACGATTTTTTGTTAAATTGGTGCAAATAAAACCATCTATTTTAAATTTTTCTGCAACATTAATTACTTCATCGATTTCTTGTTTATTTAAATCAGGGGACACTTTAATAAAAATCGGTTTTGTTTTTGGAACTGACATAATTTTTTCCATTAAAGCTTCAAGTTTTTTGCTGTCGGTAAAAGGCTGACCTCCAAAAGCGTTCGGGCAACTTATATTTATTGTTATATAGTCACCAATATTTTGGAAAGTTATATAAGCCTTGAAATAATCTTCGATAGCTTTATTAGTATCAACTGTTTCTTTACAATTGGTTTTTGCAATACTTATACCTATTGGTATATTAAAAGCTTGCCCTGAGCTAGCCGAACGGGTCTTATTTTGTAATCTTTTTGAAATAGTTTCACATCCATCATTTTTTAATCCATAATAAACTGCTAATGATTTAGATTTTTTTAATCTCCAAAGTCTTGGTCTTGGATTACCAGAGCAGTATTCACCAGTTATAGAACCAACTTCTTCAAAACCAAAACCAACTTCTGGTAAAATGTCTGTTAATTCTGCATTTTTGTCGAAACCCGCAGAAAGACCTATTGGATTTTTAAAATTTATACCAAGAATTTTTTGTTCCAAAGCTGGATTAGAATATTTAAAAAATAATTTAGTTAATTTTTTTGTTAAGGTATATTTACCAAGAAAAACACCTGCAGATGTCATATGATCATGAACATCTTCTGGGTCAAATTTAAAAAATATGGGCTTTAGCACATATTTATATATCACTTTTATTATCCAGTTTCTTATTTTAATTAATTTATCAAACATATTTTAATACTATCAAAAATATGCTAAAATTAAAAGGTTATGGTAAAAGAAAAAATTTATAAAATTAGTGATGTAAAAGCTGAAGAAATAAAAGATTCACGAGGAAATCCAACATTAAAAGTTAGTGTTTTTGTTGGGGATATTTCTGATAGTTTTTCTGTGCCATCTGGGGCAAGCACTGGAGCGCATGAAGCTCACGAATTAAGAGATGAGGATGGAAAAGGTGTTAAAAATGCAATTAAAAAGGTTAATACTGTTATTGCTCCAGTTTTAATCGGCAAAGATATTTTAAATCAAAAAGAAATAGACAAAATTATGATTGACTTGGATGGTACACCAAATAAAGATAATTTAGGGGGTAATTCTATGATTGGAGTTAGTATAGCTTGTGCTAAGGTTGCAGCAAAAGTTTCTGGAAAAGAAGTTTTTGAATATTTGCAAACTCTTGCGAAGCTCCGACCTTCACGAAAAGTTCCTTATCTTTATATGAATTTAATAAACGGTGGGAAGCATGTCCATTCGACAGGTTCAGGACAAGCGATAAATGATTTAGCTTTTCAAGAATATCATGTTGTGCCAGATACAGAGGATGTGTCAGAAGCAATTGAAATTGGAATAAAAATTCAAAATACTTTGAGAGAAATTATAAATAAAGATTTAGGAGGAGAGTCTATTGTTTTAGGTGATGAAGGAGGTTTTGCGCCAAAAATAAGTGATATTAAAAAACCTCTTATATATTTAACTGAATCAATAAGACAGAATTATCTTTTAGGAAAAGTTCATTTGGCTTTAGATGTTGCTTCTTCTTCTTTTTATAATGTTGATAAAGGATTTTATAGTGTGGATGGAAAAAATATTTCTAAAGAAGAATTAATGAATATTTATAATTCTTTAATTAAGGAGTTTAGTTTGTTTTCCATTGAAGATCCTTTTGATGAAGAAGATTTTGAAGGTTTTAAAGAACTGAGAGATTTTAATGATAAATTAATAGTAGTTGGAGATGATTTAACTGTAACAAATAAAATTCTTTTAAAACAAGCCATAGAAAAGGGAAGTATAAATGCAATGATTATAAAACCAAATCAAATTGGCACATTGTCTGAAACTTTGGAAACTATGCAATTGGCTAGAAAAAATAATATAGAAATGATTGTAAGCCATAGAAGTGGGGAAACTGATGATGATTTTATAGCCGATTTAGCTTATGCATTTGGCTGTTTTGGTTTAAAAGCTGGTGCTCCAGAAAAACCCGAAAGAAAAGTGAAATATGATAGATTAAAATTAATAACCAATTTAAAATAAAAAAATGTCAAGTAAAGCACAAATTGTGGCGACCATTGGGCCAGCGACAAAAAGTAAAGAAATGATTAAAGAAATGATTGCGCATCAAATGGATGCGGTTCGTTTAAATTTTTCTTGGGGAACTCACGAGGAACACGCTGAATATATTAAAAATATTAGAGACTGTGCAAAAGAAGCAGGAAGAGTTATTCCTATAATTCAAGACCTTTCTGGTCCTAGAGTTCAAGAAAAAACTGGTCATGAATTTAAAGAAGGCGCAGTAGAAATAATAACTGAAAAAGATTTAGCTGATTTAAAATTTGGGATTGAACAAGGTGTTGATTATGTCGCTATGTCTTATGTTGGTAACGCAAATGACATTTTGAAACTAAGAGAAAAAATGCAAGAATTTGGAAAAATTATTCCAATTATTGCTAAAATTGAAAGAAAGGTAGCATTAGATAATTTAGATGAAATTATAAAAGTATCAGATGCAATTATGGTTGCAAGAGGTGATTTAGGAAATGAAATTCCACTTGAACAAATTCCTTTTATTGAAAAGGATATAATTGAAAAATGTAAAAAAGCAGGGAAGCCGGTAATTGTGGCAACGCAGATGATGCTTTCAATGACTGAAAATATTTTACCTACTCGTGCTGAAATTACTGATATTGCTTATGCAATATTAAATGGAGCTGATGCAGTTATGTTGTCTGAAGAAAGCGCTACTGGCAAGCATCCATTAGAAGCTGTTGAAATAATGGAAAAAGGAATTTTAGAAGCTGAAAAACATATTAAAGATTTTAAAATAAATCCGCTTTAAATTTGCGGGATTGGTATAGTGGTAGCATGCGACCTTCCCAAGGTTGAGACACGAGTTCGATTCTCGTATCCCGCACAATATGGTAAAATAGAAGCATTATTAATAATTAATGTGTCGCGTTAATTTGACTTACGCGACATGATTCCGCAGAATCAAAATTTTATGAAAAAAGTAGAAATTTATTCAACACCAACATGTCATTTTTGTCACATGGCAAAAGATTTCTTTAATGATAATAAAATTACTTATACAGAGTATGATGTGGCAAGTGATTTAGAAAAAAGAAAAGAAATGGTTACACTAACAGGACAAATGGGTGTGCCTGTGATAGTGATAGACGGGGATTGGGCAGTAGGATTCAATAAAACTGAAGTAGCAAGAAAATTGGGACTTATTTAATTTATATAGTGCTCTCGGCAGGAATCGAACCTACAATTACTCCTTAGGACGGAGTTGTTATATCCATTTAACTACGAGAGCAATATCAATAATCTAACATAAAAAAGCTAATTTTTAAAATTGGCTTTTTTATTTGTCTATGCTAAAATACTCCTACCTGTCCCGTTAAAAATTCATGGGACTTTGTTTAAAGATTAAATATTATTAGTTAAAATTTTTAATGGGATGGATCCTGAATCAAAACAATTGTTACGAGATACATATGAACTTGCTGATCAAAATAATAAAATGCTTAGGCATATCAGACGTTCACAAAAGGTTACATCTTTTTTGCGTTTTATGTATTGGATGATTATTATTGGTATTGGTGTAGGTTCCTTTTATTTCCTTCAGCCTTATGTAGAAAATATACAAACTTTTATTAAGGATTCAGGAGCGAGTTTAAATCAAATAAAAACATTAGGGAATAAACTTCCTTTTTAAAATAATGCCGAGGTAGCTCAGTTGGTAGAGCGCTCCCCTGAAGAGGGAGATGTCACCAGTTCAACTCTGGTCCTCGGCACATAAAAAAATAAATATCTATGTCGATTCCAATTAAAAAATTAGAAACAGGTTTTGAAATGCCAGTATTTGGATTAGGGACATGGCAAATGGGTGGAGGAGGTGAACATGATCTTTCTAATGACGACGAAGCTGATATTTTAGCGATTAAGTCTGCTATTAATTTAGGAATTACTCACATAGACACAGCAGAAAGTTACGCAAATGGATATTCAGAAATTTTAATTGGTAAAGCAATTAAGGATTTTGATCGCTCTAAATTTTTTATTGTTTCAAAAGTTCATGCAGATAATATGGCTTATGAAAAGATTATTGAATCTTGTAAAAAAAGTTTAGAAAGATTACAAATTTCATATTTAGATTTGTTTTTATTACATAGATATAATTCTAATTTTGATTTAAAACAAACAATGAAAGCATTGGATGATTTATTAGAACAAGGTCTTATAAAAAATATAGGAGTAGCTAATTTCGGGAAAGAACATTTAAAAGAAGCTCAATCTTATACAAAAAATAAAATTGTTTGTGATCAAGTCCATTATAATCTAGAATTTCGTGAACCAGAAAATAGTGGTTTATTAGAATATTGTCAAAAGAACAATATATTTTTAGTTGCTTGGAGGCCTATTGGTAAAGGAAACTTACTTGACGATGTTCCAGTTATTATTAAGGAAATGTGTAATAAATATAAGAAAACCCCAGCTCAAATTGCTATTAATTGGCTTATATCTCAACCGTATGTTTTAACTTTATCAAAAACAAGATCCATTGAGCATTTAAAAGAAAATTTAAATGCAGTAGATTGGAAAATGGAAGATGGGGATATTGAAAAATTAAGAAAAGAATATCCAGAACAAAAATATATTTCTAATGTTGTTCCATTAGGATAAACAAAAAACACCCTTACGGGAGTTTTTTGTTTTATGTGCGGTTATATAATATATTTTTTAAAAAATTGTTAATAAAAAAAGATGAGCTTATGCTCATCTTTTTTGTTGTTGTTGTTGGTTATTTATTTTTTTCCACCAATGCTGAATTTTTTAGAAATCTAATTAATTTAGGAAATTCTTTGGAACGCCATTTTGGATTGCAATGTCCAATAGGTAATTTTTTGATAGTATCAATAATTTCTTGGCTTTCCCATATTGGGATTCTGAGGATGTGTTTAAAGCCTTTCAGTTGACTAAAACTATAGTCGTCCAGTATAGCTTTACCTGCTCCTATTATTAGGGCGTCCTGAATATCCTTAGACAGACCTTCTTTACTAAACCCCATAGCTTTGATAATACTATCAATCTTTTCTTTTTCCAACCTTATGAATACATCAATAAGACCGACTTCCAACATAATGTCTAAGGTCCGTATGCCAATAATCTGAGATATATGATAAGCCATGTCATGGTCGTCATTTTTCATATGTCTCCAAGCAAGATCTTTAAGAATCTTTTTAAGTTTTTCTTTGCCGGCTGTTCCAATTTCAGGGATTAAGCGGAAATTTTCAGAGTGTAATTCAAATTGAACTTCCTGGTTTAACAGAATGTCTAAAAATTTTTTAGTTTCTTCCATAATTATTTGTTTTTATTTGTTTTCAAAGAGCTACGTTAATTATTAATAAATATTATAATAATGTTATATATTTGTCAATTTTAGAAATTAAAAATTTCTTGGCACATAAAAAAAACACCATCGCTGGTGTTTTTTTTATTTTATTTAAATAGATTTTATTTTTACGCTAGTCTTTTTTTCTTTGTCTATTTTTTCAAGTTTAATAGTTAGCAGTCCATGTTTTTCTGTAGCTTCAGATTCTTCAGGTTCTATTTCTTGGGGAAGAAGAATTGTACGTGAAAACGCTCCCCAATAAAGTTCCTTGCTGAAATAATTATCTTCTTCTACTTTTCTGCTTTCTTCACGCTTGCCACGAATAGTTATCATATCTCGCGCAATAGTTAGCTCTATATCTTCCGGTTTTACGCCTGCTACCATCGTTTGTATTATTATCTCTGTTGGTGTTTGATATACGTCAACAGTTAATTCTGCTTCTTGATTTTCTTCCTCCATCCAGTCATTAGACTTGTCCTCTTTTACGGATATTTTTTTAAATTCTTCATTATTTTCTTCAGCACGAATGCTTCCAGTTAATTTTTCAAAAAAACTTCTTTTTTTATTTTGCATAAAATATTTATTTTTAATAAACGATGTTAACTTTTTTATTCATTCTTCTTATCTTTTCAAAAAGTAACATAATAATAATTGTGACGACCCACAAGAAAGCAAACACTCTCAAAAAATTGCTTCCACTATTATCCATTATAAAAAAATTAAAGACACTATGCAAGGATATTGCTAGAATAAGTCCAACTAAAAGGTATATTTTTTTTACGGTTAGATTCATATTAAAAGAAAGTCCTAATGCAATACCTACAATTCCGCTTGAAACAGCGTGTAAAAGAGTAGATCCAAGAAATCTTAGTTGTCCTGTAAGAAGTCCGACTGTGGCTTGATTTAAAGTTAAAGGTTTTATAAGGAATAGTGAATTTTCAAGCGCTGCAAAGCCTAATGCTACTGTTATTAATAAAATAGGCCAATCTATAGGTTCCCTAATATGTGTTGTTTTGTATAAAATAAGCATAGCTACAAGATATTTCATTAGTTCCTCAACACTTGCCCAACTTATTATTTGTAGTTGGTGTGAATCTACATTTGTTTGTATAAATTTTTGAATAGGTAATACAAATATGACCGATATCATACCTATAATAAAACAAATAGTTAAAAGTCCCTTCGGTTCAGGTTTTTCTTGATTTTCTTTAAGCCAAAACCAAAGCCAAAACAAAGCTGGTACAATTCCACCAAAAAGCGCAATAAATAAAATTTTTGGATCAGTAGTCATTTTTTAAATAGGTTTATCCTGAGCTAAGTCGAAGGGCCATTTCTCAACCATTAATAATTTTTTATTTTCAGTTGGGAACATAGACCAAACTTCTTCTGTGATGAATGGAATAAATGGATGCAATGATTTTAGCAATGATTTTAGTTGTATATACAATAGAGCTTTTGCTGAATCTGAATTATTGTTTTCCATTATTTTTTTCTTTGAACGTTCAATGATTATGTCTGCAAAAGTATGCCAAAAATAATGATATAGTTTTTCCGCGACAAGAGAAAATCTAAATTCGTTCATTTCTTTTGAAATTTCTTTTAATAAATCTTCTAATTCTTTTTGTGAAATACCGTCTTCTTCATCAAGAGAAGGTAAATTTTTAATATCTAGGTCATTTATTTTTTCTAAAACGAATCGTGAGGCATTCCATATTTTATTTGAAAATTTCGCATAACCACGAATATCATTTTCGTTTAATTTTAAATCATTACCAGGAGTATTTCCTATGATCATAGCTAGACGTAGAGCGTCATTTCCATATTTAGAAATAATATCTAGTGGATCTATCGCTTTTTCGCCAAGTGATTTTGTCATTTTTTTACCATCAGCAGTACGTATCATTCCATGTAGATAGACATTTTTGAAAGGTATTTCTCCTAATAAATATTGTGACATTAGAATCATACGAGCAATCCAGAAGAAGAGAATGTCATGCCCAGTTTCTAACATTGTTGTTGGGTGATAATTTTTTAGATCCTCTGTCTTTTCTGGCCAACCGAGAGTTGAAAAAGTCCAAAGTCCAGAAGAGAACCAAGTATCTAATGTATCTTCATCTTGTTCCCAATCTTCTCCCTTAGGAGCTTCTATATTGCAATATATCTCGTTTTTACGGTACCATACAGGAATTCTATGTCCATACCATATTTGGCGAGAAATACACCAATCACGCAAGTTTTCAATCCAATTAAAATATACTTTTTCAAAATGATTTGGCAGTATTTTTATTTTTCCATCTCGCACAGGTTCAAGCATTAATTCTTTAAGACTTTTATTTTCACGGTTTGGAATTTTTTTATTTACATTAATAAACCACTGGAGTTTTGGTAATGGTTCAATTACAGCTCCAGTTCTTTCAGCTGTTGAAACGTTTTGGTTTATTTCTTCTTCTTTTTCTAATAAATTTTCATTTTTTAACCATAGAACTATTATTTCTCTAGCTTCAATTGTTTTTTTACCAAGTAAATTTTCTCCACCTACAGACATTTTTGCAAATTCATTTATAACTTGTGGACGAGGTAATTCATGTCTATCAGCCATTTCCCAGTCAATCATAGAATGTGCTGGTGTTACGCCAAGCGCTCCTGTACCAAAAGCTTGATCAACTTCTTTATCAGCAATGATTTTTATTTCTAATTTTACTCCACAAAAATCTTCTATTGTATAAGTTTTTCCAACGTATTCTTTATAACGAGTATCTTCTGGATGTACAGCTACTGCAACATCACCAATTTTTGTTTCAGGGCGACTTGTAGATATTGAAATAGGGAAGTCTTTTGAATATTTGAAAGTATAAAATTTTGCTTTTCTTTCTTCGTAAACGATTTCATCGTCAGATATAACAGTTTGTCCTTTTGGATCCCAATTTACAATTCTATTTCCACGATAAATCAATCCCTCATCGTACATTTTTTTAAATGCTGTTTTAACTGCGAGATTTCTTTTTTCATCTAAAGTGAAAGCTTCGCGTGACCAGTCAAGAGAAGCTCCCATTTTTTTTGCTTGATTTATTATCGTGTCGTGAGAATCTTGTGCGAATTTTTCTACGCGTTTTAAAAATTCTTCACGTCCAAGATCACTTTTCTTTATTCCTTCTTTTTCTAAAATTTTCTGAACTTTTGATTGTGTTGCTATGGCTGCATGATCTGTGCCAGGGAGCCATAATGTTTTAAGTCCTTTCATTCGAGCGTGGCGTACCATAATGTCTTCTATTATGAGCATTAAAGCATGGCCAGTATGTAGATTCCCGGTAACATTAGGAGGTGGTAAAACCATTGAAAAAACTTCTGCATCTTTACTTGTGATACCTTTTTCTATACAAACATCAGGATTAAAAAAACCACTTTCTTCCCAAAGTTTAAGAATCTTTTCTTCAGTTTCTTGTGGTTCGTATGGTTTTAATAACTTTTCATTAATTTCCATACTTAAATAATATCATATAATATAAGTATTTTCTACTTAGAATCGTAGATTTCCATCTGCTTTTATTTTAGGTGATTTAGGAATTTTTCCATTTTTTGCTAAAAATTTAAAGTATCCAACTATTCCTATCATAATTGAATTATCAGTAGAAAGATTTTTTTCTGGAAAAATTAAAGTTTGATTACTTCCAATCATTTTTTTTATTTCTTTTCGTAAATGTTTATTTGAAGATACTCCACCTGCCACTATTACAGTTTTGATATTATATTTTTCAATAGCTTTCTTTGTTTTATGAACTAAGGTTTCAACAACTGCATTTTCAAATTCACATGCAATTTCTTTTTTTATTTTATCGTCTAGTTTTCCAATTTTTCTAATCAAATAAAGTACAGCAGTTTTTAATCCTGAAAAAGAAAAATCAAAATTTTTAGTATATATCATTGGGCGGGGAAGAGAAAAATTTGGTATTTTTTTTGTTTTTCTCTCTTGCTCTGCCAAGCGAGATATCTCTGGTCCACCTGGATATGGAAGTTCGAGCATTCTTGCAACTTTGTCAAAAGCTTCTCCAGCTGCGTCGTCCAATGTCTCTCCGATTATTTTATATTTCATCCAGTCTTTGGATAATACAAGTTCTGTATGTCCTCCAGAAACAAGAAGGGAAAGAATAGGGAAGTTTATTTTAGGAATTTGGAATTTACCTTTATTTTTTCCAAACACAGAAAGTATGTGTCCTTCCATATGATTTATTGGAATTACTGGAACGTTCCATTTTTTAGAAAGTTCTTTTGCGAAAACTATACCTGTCCAAAGAGCTGGTTCTAATCCCGGGCCAGAAGTTACAGCTATTAAATTTATCCCGTTAGAGGTCGCGAGGGCTCGCAGTGGGTCTTTACTTCTAATGGGATCAGGTTTATTTAACTTAGCCTTTTTTAAAGTTCTCTCAAGTAATATAGGTAAATTTTTAATGTGTTCTCGTTTAGCGAGCATTGGGAATACACCACCAAATGGTGCATGGATTTTTATTTGTGAATTTAAACTATTAGCGAGAATTTCAAAAACTGGCTTTTTCCCACCCTTTATTTCTAAAACACTTATTCCAGTTTCGTCACAGGATGTTTCTATCGAAAGTATCTTCATAAAACATTTTTGATTACATTTTTTCTTGAATTCTTTCGAGTGCTAGGATGAATGCGCCACGGCGGAGGTCTGTATTTGATTCTTTTGCTTTTGCTAAGATTTTTTTAGCAGAATCATCGAGCATTGGTTGTAGTTTATCGAATACTTCTTTTTCACTCCAATGTTCATTTTTAAGATTTTGATCCCATTCGAAATATGACACTGTCACACCTCCAGAATTTGCCAAAATATCTGGCACTATTGGAATATTTTTTGAGAATAATATTTCATCTGCTTCAGGTGCTATAGGGCCATTAGCAAGCTCTAAAATCGCTTTAGCTTTGACTTTATCAGCATTTGCACTAGTTATCTGATTTTCAAATGCAGCAGGGATTAGAAGGTCACATTCAGTCTCTAAAAGCTCTTCATTTGTTATCTCTTTAGATTCTGGAAATCCTGAAAGGGAACCAGTACTTTTCTTGTATTCCATTAATTTTTCTACATCAAGACCATTGGCATTATAAATTCCGCCTTTTGAATCTGAGATTGCTACGATATTGTGTCCCGCTTTACTCCAAATAAGTGCAGCATAACTTCCTGCATTTCCGAAACCTTGAATTGCAACATTACATTTTTCAGGTAAGTTTAACTCTTTTTTAAGGGCTTCAAAAACAAAGAATCCTCCTTGAGCTGTAGCTGTGCCTCGGCCTTCTGAACCGCCTTTATCAAGAGGCTTGCCTGTGATCATTGCTCCAGTTGTGTCCCCAGTAATTTTTTGATATTCATCATTCATCCAAGCCATTATTTCTGGAGTTGTATTTACATCTGGTGCTGGAACATCTTTCTTTGGTCCTAAAATATCTGAAAGTTTTTGAACCCATCCACGTGAAAGTCTTTCAAGTTCTCCTTTAGACAACTCTTTTGGGTTAACTGTGATTCCGCCTTTTCCTCCACCCATTGGTATGCCAGCGACAGCACATTTAAGAGCCATCCAAAATGCGAGAGCTTTAACTTCATTTATTTCTGTCTCTTGGTGGTATCTGATTCCGCCTTTATAAGGTCCGAGTGCATTATTGTATTCAACTCTATATCCTTCAAATATTTTTGTTGTGCCATTGTCCATCTTTACTGGGATTGAGATTCTTATATCACGATCTGGTTGGCGTAAGCGAGCAATAAATTCTTCACTGAAATTTTTAATTTTTGCGACTTTGTCTAGCTGAGACATCGCATTTTGAAATGGGTTTTGCATATTTTTAAAATTCTTCTCGCGCAGGGCGGGAAATTAAACTATTAAGACTTTTATTATATTCCGAAGATAAAATTTTAGCAAAATTTACTTTTTTACAGGAAAGTTTTCTAATATTTCTAATTCTTCTTTTGTATTTGCTCCTAAGGCTTCGTGAGGTTCTATCGTTATTGTTTCTATTTTTTCATTATTTTCCGAAGCTATGTGGAATAGATCTGTTAAATAATATTCTTTTTGAATATTTTCATTTTTTATTTTTTCTAGATTTTTCCAAAGCCACTCTGCATTAAAAATATAACATCCAGCATTTACTTCTTTTATTTTTCTTTCTTCTTCACTAGCGTCTTTATATTCACGGATACCTACAACTTCTCCATTTTTTCTTAAAATTCTTCCGAATGCAATAAATGCTTTTCTCCAATCAGAGAAGTCTGGGAGTATTGTTGTAGTGAAAGTTATTTTAGCTCCAGAATTTAAATGTTTTTCAATTAAATTTTTTATAGTTTCAGCTTTTATGAAAGGTTGATCACCAGATAAAACTACGATGTCTTCTGCTCCTTGGCAGTCTCCTTTAGCGCAAGAAACGGCATGACCTGTGCCAAGTTGGTCTTTTTGTAATACATAAAAACATAAATCTCCAAGTTCTTTTTGAACTAATTCTGCCATGTGTCCGATTATTGCATAAGGTTTTTCGTCATGAATTTCTTTGATAGATTCTATTACGTGCTTGATCATGTGTTTACCTTTAAGAGGTGCCAAAACTTTTGGCAAATCACTTTGCATTCTTTTTCCTTTTCCAGCTGCTAAAATGACAATTTTAATTTTTCTATCTTTTTGCATGTTTGAAGATTATAGCGAATAAAATCTATATTTTCAAGGGTAAATTATCTATTTACTTTTTAATACTTATATGGTATGCTTTTATTAAATTTGTCCGGTGTAAAAACTTTTAAAAATTAAATATATATGAAAAATAAAAAAATTAAACCAATAGAAGTTGAACCATTAAATTCAATTGAAGATGTTTTATTTGAAGCAAGAAAAGCAGCATTTAATAAAATGTATATACCTGAGAATATCAAAAAAAAATATAATTTTATTATAAATGAAAAAACAAAAAAAACTATAATTGAAGAGAAAAGATCAAAAATAAAAACCCCTTAAATCTAATTATTATGATAGACATTGTAAAAGTTGAATCTGAATTAAAAAGAAAAGAGCAGAAGATTGCAGTAAGTTTTTTTCTTGGTATATTTTTTTTAGTAATTGCCATAGTGGCAAATTGCTTTGAAAAAAGTATTATAAATACTGTTATTATGGTATTTATGGGCACAATAGGAATGTTTTTTTTATTTTATTTTCTTTGTCTGATGTTAGAGATTTATGAAAATAAATATATTAAAAAAATTAAATTAATGTATTTAGAGTATTTTTCTTTTATAAAAGAAGAGAAAAGAATTTTATTCTTTATTTGGTTAGGTGTTGCATTAATCCTATTAGGATTTATTGTCTATGGTTTTTATATAGACAATGATTTTATTTTTTATATTTTTTCTAGTTTAGGCATAATTTGTCTTATGTATGCTCTTTTTATTTTCTTTAAAGATAGTAAAAAATACAATAAAGAGCTGGATAAAGAAATAAAAGATTTAGAAAAATAAATTTACAAAAAACGCTGATTTTTGATCGGCGTTTTTTTATTAAAAATATATAAAAAATACCTGTATATATTTTATTTTAATTATTGTTTTAAAAGAATTTGATTATAAAAATTTAATTTCTTAAACAATTTATAATGTTATTTTTATAAATCATTTGATACTTTTTTTAAATTAAAACAGTATTTATTTATTGCTTTTAATATAATGTGATATACTATTTATATATGAACGATGCATACTTTGGAAATAAAATAATTTCTATTAATCAAAGACGTTATCTTGGCTCAAAAACTAAGTTACTTAGTTTTATTGATAATATTTTAGAAACTGAAAACATACAATTTGAATCATTTGCTGATATCTTTGCTGGTACTGGTACGGTTGCAAATCATTTCCATAGTCGTTCAAAAATAATCGTTAATGATATTCTCGATTCAAATAATTATATCTATAATGCATTTTTCGGTAGAGATATAATAAGAGAAGATAAACTTAAAGAACGATTAAATTTTTACAATAAACTTGATTTAAAAAAATATAGCAATAATTATTTTTCAAATAATTTTTCTAATACCTATTTTAATACAACTAATTCAAAAAAAATAGGAGTAATTAGGGATGATATTGAAAAATTGTTTGAAAAAAAAATAATTACAAAACGAGAAAAATCATATTTATTAACTTCTTTAATCTATGCTTTTGATAAAATCGCTAATACTGTTGGACACTATGATGCTTATAGAAAAATTGATATCCCCGATAAAAAACTATTTTTACTTCCACTTGATATAAAAAATTCTAAATATTCCGCAGAAATTTATAAAAGTGACGCCAACGAATTGGTAAAAAAGATAAAAGCTGATATTGTTTATATTGATCCACCATACAACTCTCGTCAATACTCTGACGCATATCATTTACTTGAAAATGTAGCTACATGGAAAAAAGAAAAGGTTTTTGGAGTTGCAAAAAAAATTGATCGTTCTCATATTAAAAGCAAATACAATATGAAATCAGCCGGTGTTGCTTTTTGTGATTTGATAGATAATATTAATGCAAAATATATTTTAGTTTCATATAATGATATGGGAACATCAGGAAATGCACGATCTCAATCGCGAATTAGTGACCATGAAATTTTATCGGCGTTAAAAAGAAAAGGAGATGTTCGTATTTTTGAAACTGATTTTAAACAATTTACAACTGGAAAATCTAGCAAGGACAATTTAAAAGAGAGGATTTTTCTTTGTAAAGTTAATGTTGCAAAAAGAACTCAAAAATTAGTTATTGCTTCAAAAAACAATCCTGTTCAAAACGGCTTTGTAAAATCTCCTCTTAATTATACTGGTGGAAAACATAAATTATTACCACAAATCGTAAAATTATTTCCAAACGAAATAAATGTATTTTATGACGTATTTTCTGGTGGTGCAAATGTTGGTATTAATGCTACAGCTAAAAATATTGTTTGTTTAGAAAAAAATAGATACGTTGTTAATTTATTAAAACTAATTCAGAATAATAATTTTGAAGATTTAAATCAAGGAATTATCAATATAATTGATAAATTTGAATTAAGTCAAAGTTATATCAAAGGGTATTCTCACTATAATGCCGATAGTTCTGTGGGGCTTGGGCAATATAATAAGAATTCTTTTTTGAAATTACGTAATGAATTTAATAAAAACAAAACGAGAATAGATCTATTGTTAGTGTTGATTCTTTACTCATTCAATAATCAAATTCGTTTTAATAGTAATGGAGGCTTTAATTTACCGGTCGGCAAGCGAGATTATAATGGTAGTTTAAGAAAAAATGTTGCAAGCTTTAATCAAATTTCTAATGAAAAAAAGATAGTTTTCAAAACTCAAGACTTTAGAGAAATAGAAAAAGAAAATTTACAAAAAGATGATTTTGTTTATTTAGACCCACCTTATTTATTGGGGCTAGCAAGTTATAATGAATTGGGTGGTTGGACTGAACAAGATGAAAAAGATTTATATTCTTTGCTTACACGCTTAAATAAAAAGGGAGTTCGCTTTGCTCTATCAAATGTTTTGGAGCATAAGGGTAAAACCAATGAAATAATGAAAAATTGGGTTAAAAAAAATAATTTCAAAATTAATAAATTAAATTATAATTATAAAAATTCAAATTATCATTCTACTGCAAAAAACAATATAACAATAGAAGTTCTGATTACGAATTATTGATTTTATGGTATAATTAGACCATGTTAAAGGCATGGTCAATTACAACAACTGTTAGAAACCCTGAAAGATTAAGAAGTTTTTTGATTTCTTTACAGTTACTTGAAAATCAGGAATGGAATAATGATAATCAAGAAAAATATCAAAAAATTTTAATTAAAGATAGATTGTATGGTTTTGGAAACCAACAGTTTTACAATCGCTTACCAAGAGAAATTATTGACCTAATTAATAATGTTGATAATGAAATTAGTGATCAAATCGTCGATCGTATTATTGAAATTAAAAATTATAAAGATTTTTCAATGAGAGGTCGTCAGTCAATTAATCCACTTACAAAGTTTGGATTTGCTTTTATTGATAATGGGATAGTCAAAATTACCGATCTTGGCAAAAAACTCATTGCGAGTGAAAAAGATGCCGGTGATGTTTTTCTAAAATCATTTATAAAATGGCAGATACCAAATCCTGCCAATGATGATTTTAGTAATAATGGTGATTATAATGTCGTACCTTTTGTAGCAATGCTTAAATTAATAAGTAAAGTTAATGAACTTGAAACAAGTCGTGGTAATAATCCAGTCGGATTAAGTAAAAGAGAATTTTCATTTTTTGTTCCTTCATTAGTTAAATATACTGATATTGAAAATTATGCAAATAAAATTATTGAATTACGAGATTTGCAAAAAAATAAAAATAAACAAGAACGTAAAAAAATTCGTGATAATTTTCGTTTAAATTTTGCTATTAATTTTTTAAATACAAGAGAAAAAACTAAAATCAATAAATTACTAACGAATTTGAAAGATTATGGCGATAATGCTATTAGATATTTTCGTTTAACAAAGTTTATTCGTATTCGTGGTAATGGATTTTATGTTGACTTAGAGCCAAATCGTCACACAGAGATTGAAGCATTGTTTGAGAATGAGTTTTATAAAGCTAAGGAGTTTACTGATAGAGATGCTTATCTTAATTATATGTCCAATGATAGTTTACCGATTTTACCTTGGTTAACAAAAGAAAAGTTAAGTAAAATAGCAATAGAAGTTTATGATGAAATAAAAATATTACAAGGTACACTTGGTCTAGTTGTCCAAAAAATTAAAGATATTTCTGTGATGTCTGAAACTAAATTGAATTCATATATTGAAGAATTAAGAATTATACGTAAAGATTTACAGGAGAAAGATAACCACAGAAAATCACAACCAATTGATTCAATTACTCAATATATTGATCAATTAGAAAATATATATAATGCAGAAAATCGTCCTTTGTTATTAGAGTATCTTTCAACTATGGGACTTCATGCATTAAATGATGCAAAGGAAATTAAGCCTAATTATCCAGTTGGTGATGATAATGAACCAACTTCAACTGCTCCTGGGGGAATGGCTGATATTGAATGTTATTACAGTAATTTTAATATGATTTGTGAAGTTACAATGTTGAATGGACGTGATCAATGGTTTAATGAAGGCCAGCCAGTTATGCGACATTTACGAGATTTTGAAAAAAATAATGATGATTCGTATTGTATATTCATTGCTCCATCAATCCATATTGATAGTGCTGAAACTTTTTACATTGCAAATACTATTGGTTATAAAGGTAGTCGACAAAAAATTGCCCCAATTACAATTTCACAATTTGTTGGTTTATTAAAAACACTACGAGTAATGAGAGAAGGTGGAAAATACTTTGCTCATAGTTATTTAAAAGAATTGGTTGAAAAAATTGCTAATAGTACAAATGATAATAATAATTCAGATGACTGGGTTGCAAATATACAAGGAGTAATTTCTTCTTGGAATACTGAATTGTTAAGTAAATAACTTTTTAGAGTTTTAAAAATTTTCTTTGTACCAAAATAAATCTATATTACAAATCATAATATTTCAAATGTTTTTGAATTATTGTTTCTTTTTTACTAAATACTCCTTCTGAACAGTTTGTATATTGTCCAAAATTTAATAAATCAATAAATTCTTTTATTGGTAGATCCTGTTCATCTTTTATTGGTGAATATAGAAGTGCTTTTTTAGGAGAAATTGGCATAAAGATTATAAATTTTTCTATTCCTACCTCCCACCATGGTATATGATTTAAGATAGTTTTTCTTCCCATATCTAGAAAAACTACCGGATTATCAGAAATAACAAATTCATTTTCATATTCCTCAGATATTTCTAAAAATTTTAAATGCCTTGTTCTGTAAATTTTTTCAGCTATATCATCTGCAACAACTAACGATATAAGAGATTCTTGTTGTTTCGCTCCTTTTAAAACAAACAGTGGTTTTTCTTTATCTAACTGATCGTAGGTAATATTAATAGTATTTTTTGCTACTTTTTCTATTAATACCTTTTTACTTCCTAGTTCTTCTTTTGAAATAAGCCCTTTAGAATAACCCAAGGATAAAAATCTATTAAGTGTTTTTCTAAAATTAGGAACTCTTATAATTTGATGAGCCACAAAAACTGAAAGAGTAGATTCTTCTAAAAAAGTTAATTCAGGGGTTTTATTAGTATTTACATATTTTATTATATAACTAGCTTTTTGTTCTAAAACTTCCGCATATAGTTTTTTACTTATATAGTCGCTTGGTTTACCATCAGCTGAACTTGTATCCCAATTTATTTCTCCTGCAACCTTCTTAATACTTTTAGGTTTAATAGTTTTATTTATTTTAGACCAGAAGAATATTTTATTTTTGTTTTCTCCTGTTTCTGAGATTCTCCATCTGTTAAGTAATAATTGTGGTACGTAATGATCAAAATTATCTACATCACCAGTATTTACGTAGACCTGATTTCTGTCTAGAATATTCATTATGAAAATAATCAATCTTGTCGTCCATATGGTTTTACCAAGACGGTTTCTAAAAACATAATTCATGAATTTTTTACCTGAATAGTTTCTATACATATTAAATTTTAAAAATAATGTATTCATACTTATTTCATTAATTTCTTTATTAAGGCAAAATCACGAGCAATAACATAATCGCCAGAGCGAGCAAAAATTAATTTATTTAAATCACGTACTTTCGTCCGATCAATTTTTTTATGCATAATCATATTTCCTTTTGGAGTATCCTTCATAATCAATAAAAGCTCTTTAGAAAGTGGAAAAATGATTTCTACTTTTGACGTGCCAACTCCAACACTAAATGGGCCATATTTATTCACAAGGGGATGATTCATAAATACCGGCTGATCATTTGTTATAAAACTAGTTGTAGAAGGTGCTTCCATTATCAACCATGTTTTGTTATACAAAATCCTATCTATAACACTTGTTCCAATTAGCATCGTTTGTATAGTCAATTCTTTTGGTATTTCAATTTTATATCTATCTTCTTCAACAAGTTTAAAAAGTTCTTGTACATCAATTTTATCCTCATAGCCTTCTGCCAGCATTTTATTATAAAGATCTTTTACTTTTTCTTTTTCTAAAAATAGTTTCTTTATACTTTTGTTCATCATTTGCTTTTCCATTTCAGAGGCAAAATTGTGGAAGGATGGAGTTTTTGTGTACATTAGTGCTATAAAAGTCGAGAGTTCAATTTTTTCTGTCGAAGAGATTTGTTTACCCTCAATTAACTTCTTAATTATAGGAGCAGAAACAGTCTCTGAATCACCTAACAAATCTTCTATCATATCGGGGTATTTTTTTACATTACTTGTGTCTACATTTTCTATACCTAAAGCCTTTTTAATTTTTTGAGCCGATTCGGGATCTCGTTCTTTGTGTTTAGAAAAGTCTACTGTATAAAATTTATATTTATGGAATGTTCCGTATTTACTTTGCTTATTTATCTTACCTGTTGAATGTTCAAGAACAAAAACTTCACCTTTGTGATTAGTAAATCCATTAATGTAAAATTGTGGTATATAGTGATGATGTTTTTTACTGTTTGTCATTGTTTTACTTTAAATTACCAACTTCTTCTGCCCATTTTTTCGATATTTCTTCTAAGGTATCTTCTAGCCCCCATCCAAACTTACTATTTGCTTCTTGAGTGATATGAAAGAAACAGTCAAACGTTATCACTAAGGTATTTTTTACAAGATCCCAGTTTGGTCCGATATTTAAAATAGTTCCTTCTTCGGTAACATTCACATATTCATTAATGCTTCTGGCGTTTGTATGACCCAAAGTACACTGTAATCGGTAAACCGTGTTGTAAGCATCGAGTCTTTCGATTGATTCGGACATGTCCTTGATACTCTTGTCAGACCAAGTACCGTTTTGGTATTTGTATTTATCCATCACTTTTTTATATTCAGCTTCTACTTCTGCAACTGTGTCTGGTCTGTTGCCAGATTTAATTTCTTTGTTTAATCCAGCAAGTAAGGATTCATTTGAAACTACATAGTCATACATTTGTTTTCTGGTAACCCAGTCGTGATTTGCATACCGAGTTAAACGATCTTCAGTAGTATCTTGAAGAATATAAGCAGTAGTGACCATTAATTCAAATAATGTGCGAGCGAGCATAAAAGCATCCTCACCATATCCGCTTCTGCAGAGAAGACCAATGGCTTCATCTGTCTTGAATGCTTTACCCATTGCGAACGCAGTGAAAAAAGCCTTGTTATCACCATCAGTAATATCAAGCTGTAGTTTAGTATCTACAAGATCATGTAGTTCCTTGTTAAACTTTAAAAGAATATTTATTTCTTCTGTCATAGTTGTATTCTAGCATTTTTAAGTTTTCTTAAACATATAAAAAGCCACTAAAATGGAAGGCTTCTAGTATACTTCTCGTGCTAGCACGAAATGGTGACCTATCAATTTGGCTTACGAAACTTTATTCATATAAAAATGATATCAAACTTAGTATAGAAACACTAGAAATATTAATTAAAAAAATGAGTGGAAAATAAGATTTTCCGCACCTTGCTACTGCACCTTATGAGGTGTATCGTTTTGCGCTAAACATAGAAACAATGGGCTGTATCGTATTTATATTAATAAATACAAAAGGACTTAAAATCCTGTGGCCCCAAAGGCTGTACCGGTTCGATTCCGGTCCGGGGTACTTGAAAGAGAGGCAGTTGCCTCTCTTTTCTTTTTATGCAAATTGAAAAAATCAAGGAAAAATTTCTGCACCTAATTAAACACCTTTTCTGCACCCTGATTTATGATTTATTATCGTCCTTCTAAAAGCCTTGTCAGATGACAATTTGAAGAGAATGTGAATTACTTTTAACCCTTTAAACGTTATATAAATAAAATAAACTTTGAATTAAAGTGGTTACCTTTTAAAATTTCAAACTCTTTTTTAATGGAATTTATAAAGTAGTGATAATTTTACCTTTTTTAAGTTAAAATTAGGTTTAAAACAAAATATTTTAAATATTTTGTCATTATAATAAAAGTATTGTAACTTTGTTTAGTAAACATGAAAATGTTAACATGCGTTCTTTAAAAAATATTGGTAGCGTTTATTGTTATTCTCTTACTGGAATCTCGCAAATTTATAACGTCATTAGAATAATAAGTATAACGCTCACGCCAAAGGCGTGGGCATACTTATTTGTGACGTGGGCTTCGCGAGAGCCTCAGTATGAATACAGTTATGTCCCATGCCCTTTTTTTTGTAAAATTTTAAAGGTTTTAAAAAATAAAATTTAATTGTTGGGTAACTTTTAATCATTTCCGCTACTATAAGCCATAAAAGGAATTTTGAATTTTTTTTAAACTTATATTAACTAAAAATTATCAATTATGAAAACAACAATTACAAAATCTATCAAAGTAAGCATTGCATTTTGCTTCTTTTTAAGCCTTATGGCTTTTGTTCAAACAGTTTTTTCGCAAAGCGAATTAAAAGTATTCGCCGACTGGTCAAGTACAGACGGTTCGCAGAACTTCTTTTATAAAAATGTTACCAAAACCGATGGTAGCAACAATGTGTATATAGTAGGAGCAACAATGAACGGAAATAATAATTATGATATTCTTACTGCCAAATATAATTCATCAGGAGTATTGCAATGGATTCAACAATATAACGGTGGTGCAAACGGACAGGATATTGGCGCAGGTTTATATGTTGATGGCAGTGGAAATGTCTATGTTACTGGAACAGTAACTACATCATCAACCGATGCCGATATTATCACTATTAAATACAACAGTAGCGGTACACAGCAATGGCTGTCAACTTATAATGGAACTGGAGGCAGTTATGATTCAGGAGCAGAAATTGTAGTTGATTCAAACGGGGATGTTTATATAACCGGAAGCAGTTATAATGCAACTCCAAATACTGACTTAATGGCAATCAAATATAACAGCAGTGGAACCCAGCAATGGGCAAGTCGTTACAATCATTCTTCAAACTTGAACGATGCCGGAGTTAAAATCAGCATTGGTAGTACTAATGGAACTGTATCAGGCATACTTCAAACAGGCACAACAACTTATAAATGGTGCAGTAAAAGTTTTAATAAATCTACAGGTGCTTGGGGATTCGGTTCTATAAGCTCGAATAGTTCAACAGGGATAGATCAGGTAAACGATATGGTTGAAGATGCATCAGGTAATATTTACATTGTTGGAGCAACACCTGTTTCCGGACAAGGTTACAATTACGATATAATAAAACTTACTTCAACACTTTCTTTAGCTTGGGAAAATACCTATAATAGTGGAAGTAATCTTGATGATATTGCTAAAGGAATTAAAGTTGATGCTTCTGGTAATGTCTATGTTACTGGTTATACAACTTCTTCAACAGAAGGTAAAAATATTACCACAATAAAATATAACAGCAGTGGAACTCAACAATGGGTCGAAACATTTAACGATTCATTAGATGGTGATGATGAAGCTTATGCTATGGCAATAGACACATCAGGAAATATTTATGTCTCAGGTTATTTTTTTACGCAAATTGACAGTACAGATTATTATACAATGAAATACGATGCCAGTGGTAATGTAATTTGGACAATCCATAATGATGGTGAAAATCATTTGAACGATAAAGTTACAAATATTACAATTGATAACAATCAAGATATTGTTGTAACAGGCGAAAGTGAAACTGCACCTGGTGAATTTGAATATTATACTATAAAATATGTTGAAAAAGATATTATTACACCTACCGATTACAATGGTGAAGACCCACTAAATAGTTTTTCATATTACAAAAATAGTGGACAAATAATAGATACAGACACTAACCTTGTACCAGATATTAAATATTATGCTAAAAATTCTTCTCCCGAATTTTATATTAGAAAAAATAGTAACAGTTTTGTTTTTGCACATGTTGATACTATTATAAGCACAACAGATACATTACACCGTATAGATGTTGCATTTTCAAAATGTAATACAAATGCAAAAACATACCCTTTAGAAGAAACTACTGAATATATGAATTACTTTTTAGCACATTGCTCCGATGGAGTTACTGAAATACGTGGTAACAAAAAGTTAGTTACTACCGAACTATATCCAAACATTGACTTAATGTACAGCAGTAACCAAAACGGAATAAAATACTATTTTATTGTTAAACCGGGCGGAGACCCTACGGACATTATGATGGAATACGACGGTGCAAGTTCATTTAATTTAGATGGTACTACAAATGAATTAACAATAAATAGCTCCATTGGCAGTATTACTTATGAAAGACCAACAGTTTACCAGTTGGAAACCGACAATACAGTCGATACCATTACTGGCTGGACAGCCGACTGGCAAACAGACAGCACATATAATTATTACCAATTTAATATTGGTTCATATAATACAGCTAAGGCTTTAATAATTCAGGTTGACTTGGGACATACACAGCAACAGCAACAAATTGGCAATCTCGACTGGAGTACATATTATGGTGGTAGTGTACCCGATGGATTTCATGACATAGAAACCGACAATGATAATCAATATTCTTATATTACAGGTTTTACTTCAAGTAATAATTTTCCGCCATATAATGGTTTATCAAGTAATTATTTTCATGGCGATGTAGATGCAACAATTCTTAAATTCGATAATACTGGTCATCGAAAATTTGTAACATATTATGGCGGAACAAGTTTTGATGTAGGATACTCTATTTTCCCCGATAATACTACTGGAAATATATATGTTGTTGGAGAAGCAAGTAGTACTGATTTTCCAATTCAACCTGTTAATTCACAACCATCTGGTGCTTATGTTGACAGTACATCTGGAGGGTCTTTTATATTAGAATTGAATCCGAACGGAAATAATATAATTTGGAACACTTATTATAGTTCTTCCCTCTTTTGCAGTATAACTGGCGATAATAACAATAATTTGTATATTGTTGGTGTAGGAAGTGTTAATAATACTCCTTTAGATTCATTACCGGGTGCATATTATAATAGTACAAAAGGAGACGGACTAATAACAAAGTTTACTAAGCAAGGTGCACGGCTTTGGGCAACATTCTTTAATACCGGGACTAGTAGTGGAAACGAGATAACAAGCGTTAAAACAGATAATTCTGATAATGTTTTTATAACAGGTACTGTTTCAAGTAACGATATGAATGTTACTAATCCGGGTAGCGGTGCTTATTTTGATAATGCTATTAGTGGTACTTCAGATGCTTTTATAGCAAAATTTAACTCTTCTGATGCCATTGTTTGGTCAACATATTTTGGTGGAAGTGGTGATGAAAATGGTATTGCGTTAAATATTTCCGGCAGTGGAAATTTATTAATAACAGGAAATACAAGCAGTACAAATTTTCCTTGGTACAATCCCGGTTCACCTGCGTATTGCGATACTACCCTTAATGGTACAAGTAATACTTTTATTTCAAGATTCAGTAACAATGGAAATAGATTATGGTCAACATATTATGGAAATACTGATTTTAATACAGGAAATGATATTATTGCAATGAAATATGATTATTTTTTTGTAGTAGGTTCTACAAGAGGATTAGATACTTTATCTTTAAGCGGAGCATATAATCAGGATACTATAGCTAATTCTTCTAATATAAGCGATGCCTATATTTTAGGATTCACTTTTAGTGATAATGAACGTATTTGGGCTACTTATTTCGGAGGTTCTGAAAATGATTTTGGAAACGCTTGCACTGTTTCAAGCAATAATAGACTTTATTTAGTTGGAGGAACTAGTAGTATGCACTATGTTACGCCTGCTTTCCCTATTGTTGATCTTGGTAATGGTGCATGGATACAGTGGGAAAATGCAAGCAGTAATTTCAGCGATGGTTTTATTGCACGTTTCGATTTAAATTCAATTTTATATGGTATCGAAGAAAATACTATTAATTCAAAAATACCGTTTATTATTTATCCAAATCCAAGCAATGGAATTTATACTCTAAAAGCAGAATTTAAAGAAAAAGAAAATATAACAATTTCAGTGTATAATTCAATGGGACAAAAATTATTCGAAAATAATTCTAATAATTTAGCAGGTTCATTTAATAAAACTATTAATTTAACTGATTATTCAGATGGAATTTATTTTGTAGTTGTAAATATTTCAGGTAAAAATCACATGGGTAAAATAATAAAACAAAAATAATATGTTAACCCGTTTTTTAATTCTTTGTTGGAGTTCTCTCCAACAAAGAATTTGGTGTAGGACAAATAATATGTTAGTCCGCTTTTTTATACTCTGGCTTATAATAAGTCCTGTAGTTACTAATGCACAAAATTGGCAGGGTATTGGCGGAATTAGGGAGGGTGCGAATTGTATATATGAAGACACCATTGAAAATGAGATGTATATCGGAGGATATTTTTATTTGTTAGGGGTTGATAATATTCGTGGTATTGCTAAATGGGATGGAAATAATTTTTTGTCACTTGGACTTAATATGGGGGCTACAGTAACTGCTATTACAAAATACAATAACGAAATATATGTTGGTGGTTATAACATATATTTATTTGGTAAATTTCGTCATATAGCTAAATGGAACGGTATAACATGGGATACTGTTGGTACTGGTGTGAATGGTTCTATTTATTGTTTTAAAGAAATCAACAATGAATTATATGTTGGTGGCACATTTGATTCTGCTGGAACTATTCATGTTAACAGTCTTGCTAAATGGAATGGAAGTAATTGGAGTGATGTAAATAGTTTCCCTATGCTGTGGACTACCCCTGACATTAATTACGTTTTAGCTATAGCGAATTATAATGATGAATTATATATTGGTGGCAATTTTGATAATGATACTATTTCAGATATTATAAAATTTAATGGTTCATCATGGGTTAATGTTGGTGGTGGTATGCACGGTGGAATGTCAGGTCTTGAGGATATGGTGGTTTATAAAGACGAACTTTATATTTCAGGTGCATTTTACCTTCAGGACGGCAATGTCGGTAATTTTATTCAGCGGTGGAACGGAACCCAATGGAAAGATGTTGGAGGTGGTACTCTTGGTTTGTCGGGTTCCATATCAGATAATGGGCAAATTCACGATATGAAAATTCATAATGGTGAGCTTTACATTGGTGGTATATTCAGTTATGCAGGAGGTGTTCCAGCAAAATATATTGCAAAATGGGATGGTTCAAAATGGTGCGGGTTAGGCGGTAATTTCGATAATAGAATAACTGCAATTGGATGGGATAAGGATACTTTATATGTAAGTGGTGGCTTTTGGACTATTGATGGTGATAGTATTCTGCGAATTGCCAAATGGATTGGTGGCTCTTATATTGATACCTGTAGTCAAAGTAATAGCATTCCCGAAATAATAAATGAAAGTAATTTAAGTATTTATCCTAACCCCGCCAACACTTCATTTGAAATAACAACAGAGAATGAGCAAATTATTAAAGAAGTAGAGCTTTATACAATAGAAGGTAAATTATTAAAACAACAAAATTATTCAGCAAATAAAGTAAAAGTTAACACTTCACAATTACCGCAAGGCATGTATATTATTGAAGTGCAAACAAAAGAAAAGCAAATGTTTCAGAAGTTAATTATTTCGCATTAAAGTTGTTGCAAGTTTAATTTAGTTAATTTAATTTCGGGTAGTGCATTCTTATAAATTAAATTTATTTTTATCAGTTTCAATTTACGATTGAAACTGTTTTTGCTGGGGGCACGGGGGACAGAGTCCACCGCAAGATTGCGTATGGCTGTCATTGTTGACAGTCCATACGCAATCTTGCTATGCGGGAAGGGAGGCATGAACGAGGTAGGAAAGTGAGAGGGTAGGCATTAATTTTCTAAATTATTTTTAGAAATAGTGGTTACCTTTTTAAAATTCTTTATCTTTATATAATAGTAAAAATGGTTGAATGACAAATTAATCTTAAAAAATATAAAACTAGCCTATAACAACTCACTTATGAAAACAACTTTACTTTTTTTCTTAATTCTGACCATATATGTTGGAAACGTTTTTTCACAAACAGAACTTATTATTGATGGTAATTTTTCTACAATGAACTCTGCTTGGATAACAAGCGGTAATTTTGATTACGGACAAACATACACTAATTCTCCATGTGGATCACCTTCTACTGGTTATGCCTATATTGCTAACTCTACTGGTTCACCAGATAATAATCTATCAGGAACGATAAAACAAATTGTCACAATTCCTGTAAATTGTTCATCTGCAACTTTAAGTTTTTGTTGGAATGCTACTGGAACTGAAAACGCCACAGGACATGATGGTATAACAGCTTTTATTTCCCTTGTAAATTCACCATACACTTGGTATTTGGCAGCACAACCATGGGCAATCGGAAATGTTTCAGGTAGTACGTTAACATATACTTTAACAGATCCTAATTTATTATTAGCAGGGACACAATTAAGTATTGAATTTGATGGTGCAACAAATTCATCATTGCCATCAACTTTAAGATTAGATAATGTTTCTTTTATATATGTAGCATCCACACCTTGTACGCCTGTATCAATGGTTACACAGCCTCAGACTCAAACCCAAACAGTTGGAAATACTGCCACATTTAATGTTTCTGTAAATGGAACGCCTCCTTTTTCTTATTTTTGGTATGGACCAAGTGGTTTTATAACTAACACTACTAACACATCGAGCACAAGTAATTCATATACTACTCCTATCCTTAATACTAGTGATGCAGGAAACTATTATTGTCTCATTAATAATTGTAATAATAATAACCAAGCACAAAGCAATTATGCATATTTGACTGTTAACCCTGTAACACAATATGGTTCAGTGCATGTAACTATCAATCCAAGCAGTGCAGTTAGTGCGGGTGCTCTATGGAATATTGACGGAGGTAGTTGGCAAAATAGTGGAACAACTTTAAATAATATTCTTACTGGAAACCATACGATTAATTTCTATTCTATTACTGGATGGACTTCGCCCAATAGCCAATCCATTACGGTTACCAACGGTAATACAAATAATCTAACAGGTACTTACATACAAAATGTTACTTATGGTTCAGTGAAGGTAATAATTAATCCAAGTGGTGCGGTAAGTGCTGGTGCAACATGGAATCTTGATGGTACAGGTAATTATGCAAGTGGTTATATTTTACCAAATGTTTTAACTGGAAATCATACAGTAGGTTTCAATATAGTTTCGGGATGGATTGCACCTAACAGTCAATCAATATCCGTTACTAATGGAAATACAAATAATCTAACAGGCACATATACACAGAATACAACAATACTACCCGATTTAACAATCACATATCCTTCAGTAAATATTTCTAATCTTATTCCATTAGCTTCAACACAAATAACTTATACTATAAATAATATAGGAAACGGAACAGCAGGTAATTCAATTACATCTTTTTTCCTATCAAATGATAATGTATATAATTCAGGAATAGACACGTGGATTAAAGATGATTATATACCTAGTTTACCTATTACAGGCAGTACTACTCGTACTGTTACAGTTTCAATTCCATCAAATATCCCGTCTAATTTATGGTATATAATTATTATTGCAAATGCACCACATGATTTAAACGAAACTGATTATACTAATAATTACAGTTTTATTTCAGTAAATGTTGAAGAATCAATTTTATGCGACACAAACACATTTCCTTTTGGAGAAGGAGCTCCTCCTTGTTTAGTAGGTGGCGATATATGGGGATTTATTAAATATCAATGTGTTTCTTATGTAGCTTGGAAAGTGAATGAGTTTTTTGGAGAAACTTCCATTACTTTACCCACAAACGAGTATCCTTTTAATAATTGGATATTTGATGGTGATCATAGTGATATTTCAACAATTTGCAATGTTATTGGAGTAGATTATAGATTATCTAATGCTTGTCGTTGGAATAATATTTTTTCTGCAAATGGTGTTACTGTAAATAATATTCCTTCTATTGGTTCTATTGCTTGGTGGGAAGGTCATTCTGATCCATCAATTAATGGTGCTGGAGAAAATGGACATGTAGCATATGTAAACTCTGTTACAGGTTCTGTAATTTGTGTATCTGAATATAATTGGGGAACAGATTACAAATGTAAGTTTAATCATAGAACTTTAGATATGTCACAGCCAAATATACAAGGTAATCGTACCCCTGACAAATTTATCCATGTCGAAGTTTCCGGGCTTGGGGGTATTGGCGTGCCAGAATTAGCAATGGAAGATAAAATTTTGAATATATATCCAAATCCAAGTTCAGGAGTATTTACTATTGCCCTAAATTCGAATATGAAAAAAGATGTTCAGATAAATATCTACAATATGTTAGGAGAAATTGTATATAAAGAACAATTACATAATTTTAATAAAATTGAATTAAATTTAAGTGATTTTAACCAAGGAGTTTACATTTTAATATTAAAAGGGGAAGATGAGATACTTAATAAAAAAATAGTAATTGAAAAATAATGACAATCATTAAACAATTTCTAATCAGCAATTAAATGTATTGTTTGCCACCATTGATTTGTATGTGCAGAATCCGCCCAATATGAAATATCTTGAGAAGATCGGTTTATGTAATAAATCGTATCAGGAAAATTTGGCTCTATCATAAAATCCAGTTCCATAGCAGGATTACAAACGTTAGAAAGGTAAATCCCGTCACTATCTACATAATCCCTTGAATCAATACCTCTTTGATGTAATGGGGCTCGTTTGTCCCAAATAGCATAGGAATCATATTTTGATGTGTAAGAAGATACAGTAATTACAGAGCAATTTTCATTTTTAAGTTGTTCCGGCAAAAGTCTCCTTAATGTTTGTTCTATTGTTTCTCTGGGAAGTTTTTTAAATATCATTACACTATCATGTCCGAGAACGATTTTATCATTAGTTTCATTTGGTTTTAATAAAAAAGAACTATTAAATCCACCATCCTTTAAATAACTGAATTGTATTCCGAGCTTGTATGAAGTGTAAGTAAGAACATTTGGGTCAAGAGGATCGTTTGTAATCGTACTGCCTCTCTCTGATGGCACTTTAGTTATCAGATTTTGATTAATAGATTTTGTATCAAACTTTTCCTTTGGTGAAGAAAATTTATTATAAACTGTCAAATACCCTAACAAGGAGAATGCAACAACGATAAAACTTAAAATAATTATTTTTTTATTAAATATTTTCATTTTTACAGTATATCATGTAACACCAGTCCTGTAAAATTTATTCTGACTCAAATTTTGGCCCCTCAACAGGCCTAAAAATTTGATGTTGGAAATAAATTTTACAACTAACACCGATAATTGTAATTCGCACTTGCATTCCTTTTTATCCGGAGTTAAGATATTTTCAAGAGAACTTTGAGATTGTCGAACCCGCACGTTATTGAAACTTCTGTACATTACCAACCCTAATTTTCCTAATACATAATGGATGAACTGTCAGAAGGCAACCGATATGCCTTTACCCAAGAAACTATTGATTCGCTTAAAGATTTAGGAGATACACTAAAACGCATTCACCAAAGATTAATTTTAGAAGGTTATACGATTAAAGACGGGCAGATATATAAGCCTGAGAAAAAAATCAATGAATAATTTAGATAAAAATGAAATAACAATTATCAAAGAAGTTCAAAAAGGCAAATACCGTGAATATTATTTAATCTACAATCGCAAAAGTACGGATGAGCCGGATAATCAAAAAAACTCAATTAAATATCAAAAATCAGAAAATGCCCGTTTTGCATATAGGGAGCTTCTTTCGATTGCTCCTATTTGCTTAAAGGGTTTCTGCGCAGATGGAATAATCTCTGAAAAACATTCTGGATTCAAAGAGGATTTTAATCTTGATTTCAATGAAGATGGTTCCGTTAAATACAATATAGACAGACCCAAATTTTACCGCTTGCTTAGCTTATTAAACAAAGGATTATTTAAAGGAGTAATCGTTCTTTGTTGGGATCGTTTGAGTAGAAATAAAGGAGATGACACTATTGTACGCAAGTTAATGCGTAAAGGAATAGATATACGTTTTGTCTTGGCAAAATATGACAAAACAAGTTCAGGAGCATTGCATATGGATATTGATGGAATGTTTGCAGAACATCATTCAAGAGTAACGAGTGAGAAAGTGTCGCTTAATATTAAAAACAACAGAGAAAAAGGAATTTGCACCTACCGTGCTCCTGTCGGTTATCTTAATCCAGGCACAATGGAACACAAACCATTTGACCCTGACCGTGCTCCGCTCATTAAACATTTTTTTGAACTTTATGCGACTGGCGATTGGACACTGGCTGGTCTTGCCCGCTATGCCAATGATCATGGGTTTACAATGACACCAATGCGAAGAAGACGTACAGAAGATGAAATGTTAGCCGAAGAAACAGACGAAGTAATGCAGATTGAAAAAGTGGCAAGAATGGCGACATATAACAACATACACAAGATACTGACGAATCCCTTTTATACGGGCAAATTACTCGATTGTGACGGTATGTGTATTATAAAGAGTAAAAGTCATAAGGCTCTTGTTTCAGATGAATTATTCAACAAAGTGCAAATAATGCTCAACAAAAAGAAAGTAAGTATTCATTATGATGTAAAAATTAACTATCCCTATCGAGGATTTATTTGTTGCGCACAATGTCATCGGGGATTTAGTCCTTCCAAAAGGAAAGGAATACTATATTATGGAGTGCGTTGCAAAGAAAACTGTTCTAATTCATTCAGAAATTTCAATATTAAATTCCTTGAAAAAAAGATAGGTCTCTTAATTAAATCATTATCATTTACCGAAGATGAGTTAATTGAAATTGATGCTCGTGCACACACTGATATTGCCCTGCTTGAAGAAAAGCGTTTCAATAAAATTGAAATCGGTGAACGAAAGAAAAAGAATATCAGAGAAAATCTTTCATACTTGGGAAACAACAAACTGACATTGCTTAAAACAGGAGTATATACTCCCGAAACATATTTAAAAGAAGAAGAAAGATTAAAATATGAATTGAATGAAATCAAGACAGAAGAAGACACATCAGACCTTGCAATGGAAGCAGTAATCAAAGAAGTAAGAAAACTTTCGGAACTCTTAAAAACCCTTTATCCATACTACGAAAACGCTCTTTCGTATGAAAAAGAAGAAATTGTCAGAAAAATATTTCTGGAACTTTTATTTTCTGAAAAAACGTTGCAATATAAGTGTAAAAACGGATTTCAGGCTTTAGAAAGCCGTTTTGTTCCTGTGGGTGACCCTACCGGGAATCGAACCCGGATTACCGGCTTGAAAAGCCGATGTCCTAACCGTTAGACGATAGGGCCATATTTATTAAAAATGAAGATAACAATTAATATACTATATTATTTTTGGAAAAATGGCAAAAAATGTTAGATTTAAATTAATAAAAGGAGATGTGGCTGAGTGGTTGAAGGCACTGGTTTCGAAAACCAGCATTGGGGAAACTCAATCGGAGGTTCAAATCCTCCCATCTCCGCATTTACAAAAATAATAATTAGTTTATAATATATACATTATGAATATAGAATTAAATAAAAATAATAGTACTGGAAGTGAGCGATTTAATGTGAATAATTTAAAAGGAGCAGATGATGCAACTTTTGAAAAAGAGCGTGCTAGGATTGCGTTAGAATGTGGTGTTGATGTAAATTTAGTGAAAAATGTAAATGGCAAATGGGAAGTTGGTAATTTTAATCTTACCCCAGACCAATATAAATCAACACATGAAAAAGATGAGAAAAATCCTTATAACAATTAATTTACTTAGTATGCAAAGTTACATAAATATCTTCTAGAGCTTTAACAGCATCGCCAGTGGCGATGTTGTTTTGATGATATAAAATATTAGTGCAATCTCCAGCAGCCCAGATACTAGGAGTTTCAGTTTTTCCTGTCCATGGATCAATTTTTATTTTACCTATTTTATCAAGTGGAACAATATCTTTCACAAAATTAGTATTTGGAATTTGTCCTATTTCAACAAAAATTCCAGTAACTTTTAATTCCTTTAATTCTTCAGTTTTTAAATCCTTGTAAGTTATTCCTTCTACGAATTTTTCACCCAATATTTCCACAAATTCTATATTCTTAATAATTTTTAGTTTTGGATTTTTAGAAAGTTTATCTATTGTTATTTGATCAGCTTTAAATGAATCGCTTCTGTTTAAAAGTGTTACAGAATTGCAGTAGGCGAGCAATTGTGCAGCAGATTCAAATGCAGCATTGCCTCCACCAATAACAGCAACATCTGCTCCAGAGAACATTGGTCCATCACAAGTAGCACAATAAGTTAGACCTTTGTGTTCAAGTTTGTCTGCATTTTTTACATCCAATTTTCTTCGTTTGCTTCCTGTTGCAATCAAAATTGTTTTTGTTTCAAAATTTTCTCCTGATTCTGTTTTTACAGAAAAATTTTCTTTAGATTTTATAATAGAGCTTACTTGCAAACCTTCTTTAATTTCTAAAAAGTCACCAGCATTTGCTTTCACGTGATTTTTTAAATCTTCTGCTAATTTAGATCCAGCTATTTCAGTTGTTCCAATCCAATTATAAATTTTTTCTGAAACGATAGATTGCCCGCCAAATTCAAAAGTTATAAATAGTGTATTTAGTCGTTTGCGAGAAGCGTAAATAGCCGCAGCTGCGCCTGCAGGTCCTCCACCAATAATTGTTAAATCATAAGGAATTAGGTTCATATGTTCTAGTTGTTAATTATTTTTTGTTGCGTCTTAAGAATGCTGGAACAGCGCTCCAGTCATCAGCGTCGTCTATAATTATTTCTTCTATAACTTCTGGTTTCTTTTCCCCGCCTGCATCAGTCCAGCCTGTATCGCTACGCGAAGCGTTGTTGGCAGGTGTGTTGAAAGCATTGCGGGCAGGTATTTTTTTATTATAATCAGTATTATTTATATTTAAACCTTGTAAGTTATTATGTATTTCTTTTTTATTATTTTGAGAATTTTCTTCTTTTAATGTACTTTGGCTTGCACTATTTACTCCGTATGATGTATTTGTAAATAAAGTTTTTCTTGGCATGTCAGTAGGGAAGTTTGTAGCAATAACAGTAACTTTTAATTCTCCTTTCTTTAATTTATCATCATGGATAGTACCAAAAATAACTTTGGCATCTTTATCAATTGATTCTGTAATTATTTTAGCTGCTTCTTGAATTTCATGAATTGTGATGTCATCACCACCAGAAATTGCGAACAATACCCCTTTTGCTCCATTGATTGAAACTTCAAGAAGAGGGGAATTGATTGCCATAAGAGCTGCTTTTTCTGCTCTTTTTTCTCCTGAAGCTGAACCTATACCCATAAGAGCAGATCCTGCATCAGACATGATTGCCCTGATATCTGCAAAGTCTACGTTGATTATTCCTGGGGTTGTAATAAGATCTGAAATACCTTCTACTGCTTGGCGTAGGACGTCATCACAAGTTGCAAAAGCATTTCTAAAGTTTGTATTTTTATCAGAAATTTGCAGTAATTTATCATTTGGAATAATGATTATAGCATCAACTTCTTTGGCTAAATCTTCGATTCCCTTATCAGCTATCTTTGATCTAAAATTACCTTCAAAGAAAAATGGTTTTGTGACAACTGCCACTGTAAGTATTCCTTGTTCTTTGGCGGCACGAGCAACTATAGGTGCTGCGCCTGTGCCTGTGCCTCCTCCCATTCCACATGCAATAAAAACCATGTCAGCTCCTTTTATAACATCTTGAATTTCAGATTTAGTTTCTTCAGCTGCTTTTCTTCCAATTTCTGGATCCATCCCAGCTCCAAGTCCTTTTGTAAGATTTTTTCCAATATGAATTTTTTTCTCAGCAAGAGAATTGTGCAAATCTTGTGTGTCTGTATTCATACAAATAAATTCTACACTCTTAACTTTTGAATTTATCATATGGTTAAGAGCATTCTTTCCAGATCCTCCTACTCCGATGACTTTTATTCTAGCGAAACTCTCTATTGCTGGGTTTACTTTTGGCATATATTTTTTTAATTTATTTTATAATAAAAATTTACTTAGCTTGTATAGATTCTATAATAGCAGAAAATTAAAAAAAGCAAAACTTTTGCTTTTTTCATTAAAAATATTAAATAAAATATTTTATCAAAATTACGGTAAAAGCTGTTTAGTTATTGATTTTATTGTGTTTTTTAAATCTCTAAAAAAATTTGATAAACCTCCTTTTGAATAATTATCGTTGTCTTTATCTGATGTTATAAGACCTAAAGCAGTAAACCAAGATGAATCGCGAAGTTTTGTTTTTATATTGCCAAACATTTCAGTTGTTCCTATTTTTGATGGAAGTTTTAGTATCGTTTTTGATAATTCTTCAAGTCTAGGAGTATTTGCACCTCCGCCTATAAATACAATGCCAGCAGGAAGAAGTTCATTTCTTTTTATTTTTTTCAAATGATTTTCGATTAATTCAAATATGTCTGTAAGACGTGCACCAATGATTTCATCTAATTTTTTCTTTGGGTAATCAAGTGTTATATTTCCATGCTTAAAGTTCTCTGCTTTTTCAAGAGGAATTTTGAAACCCAACGCAAGATCATTTGTTATATCTGATGAACCTATTGAGAATGCGTGAAGTGATATAAGTGATCCATTTTCAAAAACGGATACAGATACTGTCTCAGATCCAATATTTACTAAAGCTGATCCTACAATTTTTTGTCTTTTTGATAATGCAATCTGACTTCCTGATATAGGAGAAGCAATTACATCTATTGTTTCTATTCCAGCTTCTGATATTACAGCCAATAAATCGTCTAGATGTTGGCTTAAGCATGTAACAAAAAGAGTTTTAACTTCAAGTTTTGTGCCAGACATTCCTTCTGGTTGACCCAATACTTCTTTACCATCAAGTTTAAAAGAGACGGGGAATGTGTGGATAATTTTTTTATTATTTAAACTTAAATTAGCTTCACTGTCTTCAATTGCTTTATTAATATCTAAGTTAGTTACTTCACCATTAGCTTTGGAAATTATAGCCAAACCAGAACTCATATCTCCTCGTAAAGTTATGCTATTTATTGAAATAAACGCTCGTCTAATTTTTATTCCAGAACTTTTTTCTGCAATACTTACGGCATTTTTTACTGAATTTACTGCATCAATTAGATTAACAACATATCCATGTCGTATACCTTTTGTTTCATATTCGCCCACACCAATAACCTTAGGATTTTTCTCTCCCTTAAAAAATTCTCCCACAACAACTCTAGTGGTTGTGGATCCTATATCTATTCCTACAGAAATATTTTTGATCATCCCGATACTAAAATTTTATTTATTAATACTTATTATTATATCACTTAATCAAAAATTTAGTACGGGACAAGTATTTTTTTTCAAGTTTTTCCATTTTTTTACCATGCTTTAGACCTTTCAAATGAAGCATTCCGTGGATAACTAAAAATCCCAATAATTCAGGAAAAGTTTTATCAAATTTTTTCAATTCACGTTTTACCACCGATGGACATATTATTATTTCACCAAAATTTTTATCTAAAGGAAAAGATAAAATATTTGTTGATTTATTTTTTTTTCTATATAGAGTATTTAACTCACAAGACTTTTTTTCTTCAACAAATGCTAATGATAGGGAATAGTCTTTTCCTAAAATATCATTTTTTATGATAGCAAAAGGCAAGCTAGGGAGCTTGCCTTTTGTTTTGTTTATTTTAGAGAAATTATCTAACATCCCATTAGAAATTTTAAATTAATAATTTTTATCTTCATTTTCAATAAGTTGAATTTCTAACGGGACAAGTATTATTTTATCTTTCCAAGTTTGCGTAGTTTTTCTATTTCCTTTCTTCTAGTTATTCTTCTTATTGCGCTTTTTTTAACTTTTAGTTTAGACTCCTTTCTTTCATTATATCTAGAACCTTTAACTTTTTGTATTATATTAGATTCTTGAATTTTGCGAGAAAAACGACGCAATACACTTGTATTGTTTTCATTTGGATTCTTTTTTATTTCTATAACTGTTTTTGCCATACAATACAGATTATCATAATTAAAATTTATAGCAAGCACACGTATTTATTTTTTTAGTTTTAGTGAGTATGCAGGCAAGTTTTTCAATGCTTAATATGTTAATATGTCTTGACATATATTTTAAATATGCTATCATAAGCGAAGAAAAAAGATAGTATTTTGATAAACCAATAAAAAAATAAAATTATGACAAAAACTAGTGATGCTAAGAGTATTTCTCTTGAGTTCAAAGAATTCAGGGAAAAAATGGAAAATTTATTAATTTCAAAAAATCCTGAAATAAAAGATTTTCTTAATTCTAGTTGCTCAGATAGTGTTTTTTCCAAAATAGGGGAACAAATTATTTTTACTATTTTTATGATAGTAAATGATTATCATTTTAGAAAAACTAAAAAAAGTTTCTTTAGCTTTTACAGCTCTATTATGGATATATTGGGTTTTGATTATTGTGATTTATCAATAAAAAAAATTCATAAAATAATTTCTAAAGATTTGGATTTTAACTTAGAAATTTCTTTTAAAAAAGAAAAAGGTTTATATTCACTCGAATTTGAATGGATTGAGTTTGAGTTGAATTAAAAACATAAATTATAACCTCTATGCTTATGCATGGGGGTTGTTTTTTTTATAAAAAAAAGATAGAATTTACTGTATTATGACACAGGTAATTGATTATATAACAAAAGAAAAGAAGAAAGCGCTTGAGGAAGAACTTAAAGATTTAAAAGGTCCAAAACGTAAAGAAATTTTGGAAGCTTTGGAATATGCCAAATCACTTGGTGATCTTTCAGAGAATGCAGAATATCATCAAACTCGTGAAGATCAAGGCAAACTTGAAGCGCGTATTCAAAAAATAGAACAAATACTTCAGTCTTCACAAGTTGCATCCATAAACAGTGGAGATATTATTGGTATTGGTTCTAAGGTAATTGTTCAAAAAGAAGGAACAAAAGAAGAAAAGACTTATCAGATTGTTGGTTCAGAAGAAGCAGATATGGCACAAGGTAAAATTTCTAACAGATCTCCATTTGGTGAAGCGCTTTTTGGAAAAACAAAAGGTGAAAGTATTTCTTTTAATGCACCAAACGGTGTTGTTAATTATAAAATCATAAGTGTTGCTTAAAATTTAAGATGATTAACTTTAAAAACTTTATAATTTTCAATGTTTAACTAAATTATGTCTTCAATTGATGAAATTAGGGATACTAGAATAAAAAAGCTCGAACTCTTAAAACAAAGAGGTATTAATCCGTATCCAGCAGAATCAAAAAGAGAAATTTCTATAAATAAAATTATAGAGAATTTTAATGATTTAACAAACAAAAAAGAATTAAAATGGATCGGAGGACGAATAATGTCTATTCGTGGGCAAGGCGCGATTATTTTTATAACGCTAAATGATGGTACAGGAAATTTTCAAGCTTTATTAAAAAAAGATATTATTGGAGATGAAAAATTTGATTTTTTTAATGAAGTCGTTGATATAGGAGATTTTATAGAAGTTTACGGTAATTTTTTTATAACAAAAAGAGGAGAGAAAACTATTGAAATAAAAGATTGGACGATGCTCTCTAAGAGTCTTCGTCCTTTGCCTGAAAAGTGGCATGGATTGCAAGACACAGAAGAGAGATTTCGAAAACGATATTTAGATATTTTAATGAATCCAGAAATAAAAGAACTTTTTGAAAAGAAAGCAAAATTCTGGGATTCAATGAGATCTTTCTTAAAAAAAGAAGGTTTTCTTGAAGTTGAAACTCCAACAATAGAGATAACGACAGGTGGAGCAGAAGCTAGACCTTTTAAGACACATCATAATGATTTTGATGTAGATGTTTATATGAGAATTTCAGTAGGCGAGCTTTGGCAGAAAAGATTGCTCGCAGCAGGTTTTCCAAGAGTATTTGAAATAGGTAGAGTATATCGCAATGAAGGTACCAGTCCAGAGCATCTTCAGGAATTTACTAATATGGAATTTTATGCCAGTTATATGGATTATAATCAAGGTATAGAATTAACAGAAAGAATGATTAAGCAAGTTGCAGAAGAAACTTTTGGAACACTTAATTTTGAAATTCGCGGACATAAAATTGATTTATCAGGAAAATGGGAAAGAATTTCTTATGTTGATACTATTAAAAAAATGCTTGAGATAGATGTACTTTCTGCTAGTGAAAAAGAAATGAAAGAAAAACTTGATGAGCTTCATGTTAAATATGAAGGAACAAATAGAGAAAGACTTACAGACTCACTTTGGAAAGTTTGCAGAAAACAAATTGTGGGTCCTGTTTGGCTTGTGGATGTTCCAAAACTTGTATCTCCACTTTCTAAAGCAAAACCCGAGAATCCACTTTTGACAGAACGTGTACAACTTATTTTAGCTGGAGCAGAATGCACAAATGGATTTTCTGAATTGAATGATCCTATTGACCAGAGCAATAGATTTGAATTACAAAAAGAACTTATTGAAAAAGGGGATGAAGAAGCAATGATGCCAGATTGGGAATTTGTAGAAATGCTTGAACATGGTATGCCACCAGCTTTTGGTTTTGGTATTGGTGGAGAAAGATTATTTGCAATGCTTGTTGATAAACCACTTCGTGAAACTCAATTGTTTCCATTGATGAGACCAAAAAATAATGAATAAGAAATAAAAAAAGCGTAAATTATTTAATTTACGCTTTTTAAAATTTATGTTTTGTATAATCCAACACTAATACATTGAATTGATTCTTGTGTATATTTTTGGATTTTTACTTCCGTAGATTTTTCTGCATTTTTGGGATAAGAAAAATCTAATAAAAAAAGACTTGAATCTTCTAACTTTTTGTTGTTGTTTGTAATTTTTTCATTTGGGTCCATACTATTTCCTCCTTTTTTATGTAGTTATTTTTTAAGAATTTTCTGTATTTTAGTATACAACAAAAAATTTAAATTGCAATTAATGTGGCAATAAAGTTATCCACAGTTTTTATTTGGTCATGTGGGAAATAGTGGTTTATAATGTATACGAAGTGGGAAAAGGTGGGAAATAATAAATTTATGCTTATAGGAGAATACATACACACAATAGATGAAAAAAACAGAGTATCGCTTCCAGCGAAATTCAGGAAAGAAATGGGTAAGCGTGTAGTTATTGCCCCAGCCCCAGATCAATGTTTGTTCATTTTTACAATGAAAGAGTGGACCAAAGTTTCAAGTCGTTTGACTGATCATAATAACGAACTTTCTTTTTTAAAAGCAGATAAAAGAAATTTCAATCGCTTTATGCTCGGTCGTGCTTCTGACGTAGAGGTTGATTCTATTGGTAGAATCTTAGTTCCAGATTTTTTAAAAGAACGTATTGGATTAAAAGGCAAAGCTGCATTAGTTGGGGTTGGGGATAGAGTTGAAATTTGGAATGATAAGACTTGGCAAGCATATAAAGAAGATGGAGAAAAGATGGCTGGATCTTTAGCAGAAAAATTAGGAAGTGATAAATAAGATGGAAAGTATACATAAGACAGTTCTTTTAAATGAAACAATAGATGGATTGAATTTACATGATAAAGCAATTGTTCTTGATTGCACTTTTGGAGGAGGAGGACATTCTTTAGAAATATTAAAAAGATATCCAAATGTAAAAATAATTGCGATCGATCAAGATGCTGGTGCTTGGGATAAAGCAAAAAGTAAGTTTAAAGATTTTAAGGATAGAATTTCTTTCTTTAATGTAAATTTTAATGAATTAGATAATTTAAAAAATTTCAGCGCCTACGCCCTCGGAGACATAGGGCAGGGAACCCACGACGCTTTAAATTTTTCAAATTATCTTGTAGATGGAATTATTTTTGATTTAGGTTTGAGTTCAGATCAGTTAGAGAATTCCGGTAGAGGATTTTCTTTTATGAAAGATGAGCCATTGCTCATGACTATGAAAGAAAATCCTCGCCCAGAAGATTTAACAGCCAAAGATATCGTAAACACTTGGGGTGAAAAGAATTTAGCAGATATTATTTATGGTTATGGTGAGGAAAGGTTTTCAAGAAAAATAGCTAAGGGAATAGTTGATGTAAGAAAAAAGAAAGAGATAAACACAACTTTTGACTTAGTAGAAATTTTAAAGAATATATTGCCAGGAAGTTATAAAAAAGGAAGATTACATTTTGCAACGAAAACATTTCAAGCCTTAAGAATAGCAGTAAATGATGAATTAGGAGTATTACAAAAGGGTTTGGAAAAAGGGTTAGGTGCTTTAAAAACAAATGGAAGGATGTCGGTAATATCGTTTCATAGTTTAGAAGATAGGATAGTAAAAAGATTTTATAAAGAAAAAGAAAAAGACAAGAAAGTAATATTGATAAATAAAAAAGTGATTACAGCTAGTGACGAAGAATTAAAAAATAACCCAAGATCAAGAAGTGCAAAATTAAGAATTTTAGAAAAAATTATATGAAACAAGCAAGTTTAAAATTAAAAAGTTATGCTGCAAATGTAAATATAGTTAATAACTATGATATACAAAAGCGTATACTCAATATCATACTTTTATCTTTAGGGGTATTAGCTTTTTGCTACGTTCTTATTTTAGGGAATATGGTTTTTAATATTATAGAACGTCGCGCGCTTGATACAGATGCTCGTTCTTTATCCAGTGAAATTGGCAATTTGGAATTACAATATCTTTCTGTGTCAGATAAAGTTGATCTTGCCCTTGCAGAGTCTATGGGATTTAAAGAAATAAAATCAAAATTTGCGACCAGAAAAACTCTTGGATATGGATCTTCTACGGGCGAATCTATTGGTAGTATAAAACTAGCTACAAATGAATTATAGTTTTCTTTCTAGAATTAAAATATTATCTTTTTTAATTTTAGTTTTTGCTTTAATTCTAATAGCAAAACTTTTTTTAGTGCAAGTTGTGCATAGTAATTCTTATTCAGAGAGAGCTGATAGGCAATATGTGACACCATCATCAGATATATTTGAGCGAGGAACTGTTTTTTTTAATCGCAAAGATGGACAGCTTGTTTCTGCAGCAATGCAGACAGCTGGATTTAAATTAGCAATTAAACCTAATGAAATTGTTGATATTGAAAATACTTATAAAAAATTGTCAGAAAAAATAGTTATTGATCATGATGATTTTTTATTAAAATCAGAAAAGAAAAATGATCCATATGAAGAAATCATCAATCATCTTTCTAAAGAAGATGCAGATATCATTTCAGCTTTTAAAATTCCTGGTGTTTATATTTATAAAGAAAAGTGGCGTTTTTATCCTGGAAATAATCTTGCATCACATACGATAGGATTTTTAGGATATAAAGGGGATGAACTTAGCGGACGTTATGGTCTTGAAAGACAATATAATAAGGAGCTTGCGAGAAATAAAGATAATCCGTATGTAAATTTTTTTGCTGAAGTTTTTTCAAATATTAATAAAACTTTATTTAAAAATGATGTAAAAGCTGGAAATATAGTTACAACGATAGAACCGGCAGTTCAGGGATTTTTAGAAAAAAAACTTACAGAAGTTAAACAGAAATACAATGTTGATTCTATTGGTGGAATAATAATGAATCCTATTGATGGTTCTGTCTATGCAATGGGAGTGAAGCCTGATTTTGATTTAAATAATTTTTCTAAAATAAAAGATGTTTCAACTTTTTCAAATCCATTAGTGGAAAATGTTTTTGAATTTGGTTCTGTTGTGAAGCCTTTAGTTATGGCAGCCGCCCTTGATGTTGGTGTTGTAACTGCAGAAACTAAATATGACGACAAAGGTTCTGTGATTGTTGAAAATAAACAAATATATAATTTTGATAAAAAAGCCCGTGGTGTGGTAAATATGCAAGAAGTTTTGAATCAATCATTAAACACTGGTATGGTATTTGTATTTAATAAATTAGGACATGAAAATATGCGAAATTATTTACTTTCTTATGACATAGGAAAAAAGACAGGGATTGACCTGCCTAATGAAACAAGCGGATTAGTGTCAAATTTGCAAAGTCCACGTGATCTTGAATATGCGAATGCGTCTTTCGGGCAAGGGATAGCGCTTACTCCAGTTGAGATTATTCGCGCCTTAGCTTCACTTTCTAATGGAGGAAATTTAGTTGTCCCGCATATTGCAAAAACTATAAAATATAATGATGGTACAGAAAAAGAAATATCTTATCCGACTTCCCGTGTAAAAATTTCAGAAAAAACTTCAGAAGAAATTACTAGAATGTTGGTAACTGTGATGGATAAATCATTGAAAGGTGGTCTTGCTAAAATGGATCATTATTCTGTTGCAGTTAAAACTGGTACAGCGCAAGTTGCTAAAGAAGATGGGCGAGGATATTATGAAGATAGGCATACACATTCTTTTTTTGGATATTTCCCCGCATATGATCCTAAATTTATAATTTTTCTTTATGCTGTAAATCCTAAAGGAGTTTCTTATGCTTCACAAACTTGGGCAGATCCATTTCTAGATTTAACAAAATTTTTATTAAATTATTATGAAGTTCCACCTGATAGGTAAAAAATTAATGAATCCCGTACGAAATTAAGAAGTTAAATTATGTTTCTTGGGATAAATAAATTATGAAGTATATAGAAATTATTATAAATAAGTTAACTACGGAAATCTAAAGATTTCCTATTTCGTACGGGATGAAAGAAACTTTTAAAAATATAATATCATTAATTTTAAAAATAGAATCACAGCTTGTACTTTGGAAATATAAACCAAAAGTTATTACTATCACTGGATCTGTTGGCAAAACTTCTACAAAAGATGCAGTTTACGCAATAATTTCACAATTTGCTTATGTTCGCAAAAGTGAAAAAAGTTATAACAGTGAAATAGGGTTACCCCTTACTATTTTAGGGTGTCCAAATGGTTGGGATGATCCTTATATTTGGTTGAAAAATATTTTAAAAGGATTTTTGCTTTTTATTTTGCCTCATAAATATCCCCAATGGCTTGTTCTTGAAGTTGGTGTTGGTAAGCCAGGTGATATGAAAAAAACAGCTTCTTGGGTGAAATCTGATGCAGTTATATTTACAACAATAGGAGACACTCCAGTGCATATTGAATTTTTTAATTCACGAGAACATTTAATAAAAGAAAAAAGCGGACTCATAAAAACATTAAAAAAAGATGGACTTTTGGTTTTGAATTTTGATGATGAAGCTGTAGCTAGCATGAAAGGGAAAACGAAGAATCGCGTGATGACTTATGGATTTAAAGAAGGAGCAGATGTGCTCGGCTCTGAGGAGAATATTTTTTATACAGAAGACGGGAAGCTTCAAGGTATTGTTTTTAGAGTAGATGAAGATGGAAAAAGTTTGCCCGTAATTATAGAAGGAGTATTTGGAAGAAATCATGTTTATGCATCTTTAGCATCTTTAGCATTAGCTTTTGGTTTGAAATTTAATATGTTGAATGCCGTTGAGGCATTAAAGCGATACGAAGTACCTCCAGGCAGAATGTGTTTACTGGATGGTATAAAAGATTCGTTGATTATAGATGATACTTATAATTCTTCTCCTTTTGCTTGCGAATCAGCATTAAAAACTTTATCAGATATAAAATTAAAAGGGAGAAAAATAGCAGTTTTGGGAGATATGTTAGAGCTTGGTAAGCACACAGAAGATGCACATAAAAATATAGGTAAAATTGCAGAAGAAAATGTGAAAATACTTGTTGTTGTGGGCAACAGAGCAAAGAAGATAAAAGAAGGAGCAATAGAGGCTGGAATGAAAGAAAAAGATATTTTTGAATTTTTAGATTCCAAGGAAACAGGGGAGTTTCTAGAAACTTTTATTAAAAAGAATGATCTTATTTTAGTGAAAGGATCTCAAGGTATGCGTATGGAGCGTATTGTGGCGACTATCCTTAAGGATAAAGAAAATAAAGATAAGTTATTGGTACGGCAAGATAAAGAATGGTTGAATAAAGAATAAAATAAAAAATAAGAAATAAAAAATCCTCGTTGAGTTTAATTCAACGAGGATTTTATGTTTTAAGAAAAAATTATCCTTTTTTGTCTATTTTATCCTTTTTTTCTTTTGAATTGGTTGCTATAACCATTTTTATTTCATTATTTTCAAAAATTGTTATTTCAAAAAGTACATTATTAATTTCAGCTACAAACTTTCCTTTTTGATTAGCAACAGGGTTTACTTTGTCGTATTTATTAGAATTCAATTCAGTAATACCTTTTTTGTTTACGAGATAAAAATAACCATCTTTTTTCTTAATCCATGCGCAGTCGTATGTAAAAGGTCGTACTTCTTTGTATTTTTCTTTAGGCCAACTAGCTGGTTTGTTACCAGTTGAGTCTATAAAATACATTTCTATTTCTTTTAGTTTGTCAGTAACAATTGCAAGTCCATCTTCAAAAGGTTGAACATCTTTATGATTTTTCCCATTTAATCTTCCTTTTTTTATATGGATAGGAAATTTACCGAATTCATTTGAGGCAATTGCATAACCACTTGAATCAAATTCTGAAATAGATTCAAAAGCTAATGGAAAAATATATTGTCCTTTTGTGTTTATAATACGGGACAAGCCATTGTCATCTATTATGATGCATATAGTATCACCACAAACAATTTTGAAATCATTGATTTCTTCAAAAGTTATTAACTTTTCTAGGCTACCATAAAGTGGAGTACCATCTTCTTTTATGTGATACATAGATCCATCTTTATTAGATGCTTTTCCAAAAGGTAATTTCTGATTCTGTCCAAAAGACAAATTTGCAAAGATTGCTCCTAGAACAACCATTACTGTTAAAGCGATTTTTTTCATTTTTTCTGTTTATTTAAATGTACAAATTAATTATTAATATTTAATTATATACTACTATATTTGACCTTATTTGTCAAGCAAAATTAAAAAGCGATTAATATTTTAATCGCTTTTTTATGTTTTTTTAAATTATTTAGTCTAAATCATCTAATTTTACAATTCCAGTTTTTATAGACCAAACAGCCAATTGAGCCATATTTTTACTTTTTGTTTCTTCGAGCATTTCTGAACGAATATTATCGATTGTTTTTGGTGATTTATGAACTTTTTCACCAATTTCTTTTGAATTTAGTCCATTGCAAATGAAACATAAAATTTCTTTTTTAATTTCACTTGTATAGGTTTTTCGATTTTTTTTAGAATCAAAAGAAAAAGATTTTTCATTTGGAATTTTATCTAATTGTTGTGGTAAGTGATTATTATTTTTTAATACTTCTACAATTACTTCTAATAATTTATCAAAACCATCTCTTTTAGAGACAACTCTTCCGCCAATTTCCAATATGTATTTGCCTAATTTACTATCATTTATTATTGAAATAACTATGAATTTCATTTCAGGAAACGTTATTATATCGTTTCTTATTGTAGATATTTTTTCCTTGTCATTTTCTAATGACAGTAATTCAAAAATGACAATATTTGGTTTTTTATTTTCATAAGAATTTAAAAAATTTTTTTTATTTGAAGTTATAACTTCAAAATGTTTTTGGTCTAAAAAAGTGATTAGACCAGATCTAATAGATATTATTGTATCTACTAGTAAAATTTTTATTTTTTCCATAATATTATGTTTTTAAAGAATGTTATTTACATTGGTGAGCTTTTTGTTAATTTAGCATGAAATTGTTTATAAGTCAAATTTTTATTCTTTCATATTTTGCTATAATTACTGAATGGTAAGATTGTTTTTAAATTTCTTTAAAGAGAAGGATATTTCAATAGGTACACGAGTGCTTACTTATGCCACTTCTGTTAGATGGATAGGTTGGGGCTTTGCTGAAACATTAATTTCGGTTTTTATTTTTTCATTTGCGACAAGTTATGCGCAGGCGGGACTTTTGAAATCAATGTATGAAATTGCTCTTATTATAATGCTTCCACTTGCAGGAATATTTGCTGATCGTATCAAACCCACAACTATTATTTTAATAGGTTTGAGTTTGTATGTAATTGTCGGAACAAGTTATTTATTTGCTGGTTTAACTGGACTTGCTATTTTTATTGTCATCGCTCGACTGTTTAATGGATTTGGTGCTGCACTTGATTCTGTGGGAAGAGAAACATATTTCAGACGCAACAATCTACCTTCCAAACTCGCGACAGTTTTTGGATATTTTGATACTGTGGCAAATTTTTGGTGGATAGTGGCTGCATTGTTTGGAATTATTTTAGTAAAATTTGTGTCGATACATTGGCTTTTGTTTTTGATAGTTCCAACTGTTATTATTTCAATTTTCATAGTGTGGAAATGGGGCAGGAAGAATGATTCTGCACCAGTAGTTGCCGACGGTCAGAAAGCAAATTACAAAGACTTGATAAGAGAATTTAAAAGTTGGAATTTGCAATTAAAATTAATAACAGGATTTAATTTCTTTATAGCTTTTACGGGTTCAATAATTTCATTTTTTTTACCAATTCAAATGTTCACTGAAGGATCTGGTTATACTCCAATTATTCTTCTTGGTGTGATTGTTACAATTCCTGTTCTTTTTGGTTGGGTTTTAGGAAAATTATTTGATAAAAAAGGTATGCGGGTGTTTGTATATGGATTGATTGCTTATGGTGTCTTGCTTCTATTTTTAGGTAATACGCACATATATGGTTGGCAAATACTATTGGCTTTCTTGATTGGTATTATTCAAGAATTTATCCATGTTGGTAAAATGGAGCTCACTTCTTTTTATGCAAATTCAGAACATTTTGGCAGAGTGGATGGTTTTATGCAGAGTATAATAAATATTGGTATTATGACTGGTCCGCTTGTCGCTGGTATTTTAATAGACGTTTATGATACGCGTGTCGTATACTTCGGATTAGCATTCTTAATGTTAATGCTCGCATTTACTTTTGCAGTTGGTGGAAGAATGATGAGATTTCAAAAATTAAAAGAAAATTTATAACACTATGAAAGAAATTTATATATTTTACACTAAAATAAAACAAAAAATTTCTTTCGGTAACAGAGAGTTAAGTGAAATATTTGTGACAGAAGGAATACGAAGTTTTGGAAAAGGAATGCTTAACATATTTATTCCCCTTTACTTGATTAACCTTGGATACTCACTTAAGGTGATTGTTTTGATGTATTTGTTAGAAAGTATTTTTCATATTCTTTTTGTTATACCGGCAACTAAAATATCTTGTAAATTAGGATTTAAAAAAATGAACTTTATAAGTACATTTGCGTATATGGCATTTGTATATCTTTTAATAATGCTTCCTTCTTTTAGAACACCACTTTTTGTTTTAGCCCTATTAAAACAAATTAGTGATGTATTTTATGCCATCTGGTATCATACTCAAGCGACACGCTCAACTAACGAAGGAAAAAGGGGAATACAGCTTGGTGTAAAAGATTTAATTTCAGGAATCGTTGGATTACCAGCTCCACTTATTGGAGGATTAATTCTTGCATTTATGGGGATAAAGGTACTTGGAATAGTTGTTTTAATTGTTTTTGCTCTTTCTACTCTTCCGTTATATTTTTCTTATGAAAATAAAATTCGTGATGATTTGAGTGTTAAAGAAGTTTTTGTGAGTAAAAAATTACGCCATGCAATTGTGTTTATGGTTCACGGGATAGATAATATGCTTAATGATTTTGTTTGGCCAGTTTTTATCTTCCTAAACATAACTAATAAATATGAAGTGTTGGGTGTTGCATCATTTTTAGGAAATATATTTAGCTTAGCTATGAATGTAATTATAGGGAAACTCGTTGATATTAACAAGAAACTTATGTTAAGTCTTGGTGGGATAATTGAAGCGATACTTTGGATTATAAAATCTTTTACAAAAAGCATATATGGATTATTTGTACTTAATTCGGCTAGTGGTATTTCAAACACAATGATTTCGCTTTCATTTGGAGCAAGGTCGTACGACATAGCTAATGAAACTGGGGATGGTTTACCATTTATAATATTTAGAGAAATAATGATACACTCCGGAAGACTTATCCTATATACAGGACTTTATTTATTAGCAAACTGGATATATGCTATATGGGCAGGAGCTGGACTTTATCTATTGTATACACTTTTTTAAATTTAAAAAATTATGAAAAAATTATCCAATGTAACTCTTTTAGGATTAGATTGTGTGAATGTTGAACGTTTAAAGTTGGTAGCAGATATTTGTCAAAAAGATTTTGAATTTGGGTCTATTAAATTATTGTCATCAATTAAAGACGATGACCCTAGAATTATACCTATTGATTCTATTAATTCAAAAGAAGAATATTCTAAATTTTTAATAAAAAAATTAAATGATTTTGTTGATACTGAATTTGTACTTATTATTCAATATGATGGATTCATTCTTAATCCGAATGCGTGGACAGATGAATTTTTAAAATATGATTATATTGGGGCACCATGGTGGTATGATGATGAATATAATGTTGGTAATGGAGGTTTTAGTTTGCGAAGCAAAAAATTACTGGATATTTTACAGAAAGATAATTTTATACAACAGTTTCATCCAGAAGATCACTGTATTTGTAGAATATATGGTGATTACTTAAAAAAGCAAGGAATTGTTTTTGCTCCAGAATTAGTTGCAAGTAAGTTCAGTATTGAAGGATCAATATGTGATCCTAGTTTGCCTATAAAATATGGGAGTGTTTGGACGAATGAGTTTGGTTTTCATGGAATTGATAAAACTGATATTTCAAAATGGACAAAAGAAAATCCAGAATGGAATATAATGTAAATATTATGAAAGAAATTATATTTAAAGGAAATTATATAGAGATTGGCAGACAGTTGGGGAAAATATACCGCAAGAATGGCAAATCTTTTGACGCCAAAAGATTTGATAAAAAGTTATACTAATCAAAAATATTTTTTTCAAATTACGTTAATATTGAGCCTTTTATGAAAATATGATATTATTTTAGTAATATTATAGTCGATTTAAGTTATTATTAACAAGTGATTTATTAAATTTATGGCAATAGAAAAACCAATATCAACAATTAGAAAAGCAGTAAATAGTGCAGCAGAAAATATGGCTAAAAATGAATTTCTTGATAAACCAGAGCAAAGACATTACGAAAGTGTTATTTCTGAATATAAATGGTTGAGAGCATTTGAACCAGAATTTCTTGAAAAAATTTTAGTGGTTGGAGCAAAAGGTTCCGAACTTAAAGATGAAATGGGTACAGAATTATATAACATTTTTGATAAAGTAAGAACAGAGATGACATCCAATTCAGAAGATCAGTTTAAAGATGCAATAGAACAGATAAAAATGACAAAGAATTTGTCACTTGATGAATTAAATCAAGAGATTTCAAATTTAATTATTCGTTATTTCAAAATAAAAGGAGAAGAAATTAAGAATGACCCACGAATAAAATCTGCATTCTTTGGGAAAGAAGAGCTTCTTGATAAAGCAATTAATTTTATAATAACTTCTTTGGTTGATATAAATAAAATTCTAATTAAAACTCCTGAAGTAAAAGTTCTTAATTCACTACAAGAGATGTTTGAAAAAATGCAAAGAGTAAAGAGAGGTAAATCTACTTCTAAAGAATTGAAAGAAATGGAAGTGAAGGGAAAAAAATAAGAAAATGTTATTAAATCAATTTTAAACAAGAATTCATATCTTGTATAGAATTTTTATTCTACTAAAACAATTTGGTCTTTATCTATGGATATTAAAAAAGGGAAATATGATCTTTATTATAAAGGAAAGAAAAAAAGATTAATTATATAAAATGTGTACTTTAGCTGCTAAAAAAATAAATAATAAATTTTTTATTTTTAAAAACCGTGATTTAGGATGGAATGCTAAAACTAGAATTATCAAGGAAAATAAAAAAGTAAAGAAATTGCTTGTCGTGGATGAAAGAGGACATTGTGAGGGATTAAATGAATATGGAATTGGTTTAATTGAGGCGACGTTACAACCTTATCCACGAATTAGATATAAAACACCTTCACAAATAGCTCGTAGGGTTTTAGATCAAAGTAATATTAATGATGCAATTAAGATAATTGAAAATAATAAAATTTCTGCAAATATTATTATTTCTGATGGAAAAGTTGCTTTTATTGTAGAAAAAACTCCTTATGAATTTGCTCTGATAAAAATTAAAACAGAAGGAGCAATTACTAATCTTAGTCTTAAATTAAATCATAAAAATGGCGCAAAGCTTGCAAGTCTTAGAGAATCAGCAAAATTAAGATATGAACGAGCTAAAAAGATTATTAAAAAAATTAGAAAATTTAGTGATATACAAAAATTTTTAAGTGACAAAGAAGGTTGGCCCGCAAATAGTATTTGTCGTGGTTATCCATGGTGGATACCAACAAGATGTTCTTTTATTTATGATTTAAAAAATAAAACGATTTTTTTCTGTAAAACACGACCAGACAAAGGAAAATTTAAGAAATATCAGTTATAATAATTATATAAAATAATGAAAAAATCAATTTTTATAACTGGAATAGCTGGTTCAGGAAAAACCACTATATGTCATCAATTAAATAAAATAGGATATAAGGCTTATGATATTGAGGCCACGAAAGGTTTGTTTAAAACGTTTTATAGAGATAATAGTAAATCAAATAAACATAACAATGATAATCTAAATGAAGTTAAAAACAGAGAATGGATTTGTGATATCAAAAAATTAAAGTCTTTTATGAAAAGGAGAAATGCATTATTTGTTGGAGCGCAAGGGTTGAGTTTGGTTTATGGATATGAAAAAGAAAAATTTCCTAAAGATAAATGGATATTTTCTTTTGATAAAAAGAAAGCATTATGGAAAGCTCCTGATGGCAATATTATGGTTCCATTTATGGCTGCGCATTTTTATGGCAATTTTGAATTTTGCTTATCCAAATTTAGGGATAATTTATATCCTCATGGGTATTGCATTATTTGCTTCTTTAAAAAATAATATTTTGATTTTTAATGCCTTCATATTTTGAAGGCATTTTTTATTTCATTAATACAAAATTAAAAAGCTCTTGTGTTGTGCAAGAGCTTTTTTTATTTAAGAGCAGAGTCTTTTTTGTATTTTGTGTGGTTCTAAAATATTTACGTTAAAGAATTTATTTTTTTGTGATATCCACACTTCTTGACCTTCAGGTGCAATTATTTTTCCTTCATTAATATATCTTTTTTCAAACCAAAATTCATATATTTTACTTTTATCCAATGATTCATATTCATTGAATGTCTCATATTGGGTGTCATTAAAGTTTTTTATTTTTTGAGCTTTTACAAGAAAACATTGAAGACTAGCTATATTTTTGTCATCATAAGTAACAATACTTAATACTTCATTTATCTCAAAAATTTCTCCATTTTTTGGTTTAGCGGGTAATCCAGTATAATTTCTTTTTGCTAATTTTACCGTAATTAAAACCACTGGGATTAAAATAATTAGGAAAAATACAAATAACGAAAAAAAGATTATTTTAAAGTCAATTCCTATTATTTGTATTGCAGATGCAAAATATTTGTCTAGTAATGCAATTATTATTGTTGAATAAATAATTGCAAAAATACAAGAAATAATAATGTTTAAGGTTTTCATAATTTTATGTTTTTAATGAACTAATTAGTTCAGTTTATACTAGAAAATTTCTATTTTTAGATTATCACGAAATCATTAACAAGTCAAAGTTATTTTGTGACCCTACCGGGAGTTGAACCCGAATTTAATCCTTGAGAAGGATCCGTCCTAGCCGTTAGACGATAGGGCCATTTGAAAAATATAACATTTTTATAAAAAAAAATAAAACACATCCGAAGGTGTGTTTTAAAGTTAATTTTTTTTACATTCTTTTGATTGGAAACTTTCTCTTGTTGTTTTTAAACTGTTTTGATTTAGTTTTTGAAAGTCGATCAAATTTATTTGGGAATAATTGTGCCCCAAAAACTTCTCCAGGCCTTAACGGCCATGCGTTGTGCTTTACTGTTGTTGGCATAAAAAGAATTTTTAGTTAAACATAAGAACATTATTGTTTATTGCCATAATAGCAGATAATATTTTTTTGTCAATTAAATTATTTTTATAAAAAAAATACATCCATAAATGGATGCATTAATTTTTTTAAAATTTTAATTAAATTTATTGTTTAATTTAACTTTATAACGCGGTATTTACCTTTATACCGTAACGTTTCATTTTTTTTAAAGATTTTTTCTTCTCCTTGTTTGATTCTTTCCATTCGAAATTTCTTTGAGACGGTAAATTCATTAATTTGGGAATTAGCTTCCAACTCTTCAAAAGCTGTTTCCAAGTCTTTGGTTTTTTCTTTTACTTCCATAATCTTAAGTTTTTTAATTAAACAATTTGAACTTTATTCATTTTGGATTATATATGTAACAGATGATTATGTCAATCTTCAATTTTTGGTTTTTCTATTTCTAGAGTAGAAAGTTCAGGGGAAGAGCCTGCGATACGCAACACATCTTTATCAATTTTTCGTAATTCTTTATTTGAAGTATTGTAATGATTCACAACTGTACCAAGCGCATTTCCGAGCTTCGCATGATATTCATCATAAGATTTTAAATGCTTTCCTAAGTCTCCAACTTTCTTAATTATTTCTTTGGCTGATTCTTCTATTTGCATAGCCTTTAAACCTTGTAGAACGGTCTGTAAATAGGCGAGGAATGAAGTAGGTGAGGTTATTATCACTTTATATTTTCCAGCGGCGCGTTGGATTAGATTTTCAGCGTTTTCTTCTATTGAGCCGACTTTGTTTATTAATAAATCATAATATATAGCTTCATGTGGAATAAACATAAATGCGAAATCCGTAGTGCCATGGCTTGGCTGTATATATTTTGAAGTTTCAGCAATCCTGTTTTTTAAATCATTTACAAAAATTGTTTCTAATTTTTTCTTTTCAGCAGGATTTCTTTCTTCCACCATCTTATTATAATTCTCAAGAGAGAATTTTGAATCTATCGGTATGATTTTATCTTTTACGAAAACGACTGCGTCCACAATATTTCCATCAGGAAAAGCATATTGCATTTGATATGAACCGACAGGGAGGACGTTTTTCAAAACTGTTTCTAAATAATATTCGCCAAGGATTCCGCGTTGTTTTGGATTTTTTAAAATATCTTGCAAACTTTGCAATTGATCTGCGAATGAAATAACTTGTTTGTTCGTCTCATCAAGTCTTGTGAGTCTTTCTGTCACATCACGAATTATTTTATTTGATTCAGAGGAATGGAATTTTAGACTTTCGTTTACTTGTTTATGTGATTCACCGATTTTATTATCAACTGTTCTCGAGAGCTCGTTTAGTTGAGTAAGTATAAGTTGCAATCCAGTACCACCAGCTTCATCTGTATTTTTTCTTTTGGCAAACAAAAAATAGGCGAGTATGCCTCCAACCAAAACTGCTATTATAATCCATAAAATATTTTCCATAGTTTTATTTTAACAAGAATTTTAATAATAAAATAGAGCTTGACAAAGCTATGTTTATAATGTTAATATTTAAGGGAATTAATTCTTTAAAAATAAACCCCGTAAGCGAAAGCTGAATAAAACTTAATGTTATGAAAAAAGCTAGTTTATCGTTATTTGCCATTTTTTGTGTACTAACAGGCCTCGGGTCATCATTCATTTGTCACAGATTAGGATTATCACTTCTTGAGGCGCTCTTTTTTGCAGCTGTCATTGTTTCTTTTACAGGGGCTTTTTTGTATGCAATTCTTTCTCTTGAAAGCAAAAATGACTAATGCCGGATGTTTACTAAATCAAAAAAACACTTTTCTTTATAGAAAGTGTTTTTTTATTTCCCTAAATTTATATATTTACCTAACTCTACCGGTCGGAAAAGTTAGGTAATTGTTGTTTTTAGTACAATGGAGATTTTACATTTTTATGTCTTGACAATTATGTATAAGATGATATCATTTAAATAAATAAATTCTTTTAAATAATAACTTAAAATAATTATGTTATGAAAACAAAAATCGTTGTTGTTTTGTCCACTCTAACTACTATTTCGATTATTTCATGTGTGTTATCTGCTATTCCTTGGTTTTCAGTTGGCCACCTCACAGATTTTTCGTTTTACATGTTTGGAATAGCCGTAGCTTCAATCTTTTCTGCTCGTCTTGTTCTCAATGCCGTTTCGCCTAATTAACATCATAATGGAAAAAAAGTTAGGTTTAGATTACCTTGTGTGTATTTTTTGCAAAAAGAACATATATCGACCTAAAAGTATTATTTTTCCTATTGATATGGTGGAAAAATATAGAAGAGATGAAGTAAAACAAACTGAAGTTCTTCAGGCTCTAGCTGATCATTTGGAAAAATGCAAAAAAGCAAAAGAATACGACAGAATAGCAGAAAAAAAATTCAACAAAAAAAGGTCTAAAAATTAAGACCTTTTTTTATTTCCCTAAATAATGTTTTAAAGTATAAACCCAGTCTTCATCCACTTGATCGCTTTCTAATTTTTGTTTAAGTAGCCATTCAAGATATCCTGGATCAATATTTAATATTTCTTCAATTGTTTTGCCGTTATGTTTACCGAAATTGATTGATCTTAGAAGTGATGGATGTGAAGATACTTCTATCATTTTTTCTACAGCTTTTTCTTCGTCCAAATTTTCACTTTCCATTAATTTTTTCTTTAATCTCTCATATAGTTTTTCTAATACTAAAACATCACCGAGTGCATCATGAGCAATAGCTTCTACTTCTAGCTCTAAAAGATAACGTAAATATTGCAGATTGTATCTTTCTATTTTTCCTTCAGGATCTAAATATCTTGCAAGTCTGAGTGTGCAGATAGAATTTTTAGGAATAATGTCTTCTTTTTTAATAATCATTAAATCAAATTGCACGTTGTGGGCAACAACGACAGAATTTTCATCTTCAAAAAGTTCTTTTATTTTTTTAGAATCAGGGCTTTCACTAAAAGATATTTTATCTGCAACCATTTTATTTGTTATATGATGTACAGCAGAAGCCTCAGGTGGAATTTTAACTGATGGCTTATAAAGACCAGTAAAACTTTCTTCGCCTATTTTATATGCAATTTGGCAAAGAAAATCTTTTTCTGTATTACCAGTTGTCTCTGTATCAAAAAATATTATTTTCATAGTGCTATTTTAACATATTTTTGCTATAATAAAAATATGTTACATGAACAAATAAAAAATAAAATAAAAGATGCCATGATGGCAAAGGACACAGTATTACTTGAGACGTTACGAGCAATGCTTTCTGGTTTTACGAATGAACTTGTTTCAAAAAATAGAAAACCAAGTGAAATACTTGAGGATGTTGAAGCACTTGCTGTTATAACTCGTCTTTCAAAACAGAGAAAAGATTCAATAGAACAATTTAAAAAAGGTAATAGGGAAGATTTGGTTAAAGTTGAAGAAGCTCAGCTTGCTATATTAGAAACTTATTTGCCAAAAATGATGGAAAAGTCTGAAGTAGAGAGTATTGTCAAAGCAAAGAAAGACGAGCTTGGTATCACAGATGCTACAAAAAAAGGAATGTTAATGTCAGCGATAATGAAAGATTTAAAAGGTAAAGCAGACGGCACTATCGTTAAAGAAGTTGTAGATTCTTTGTTTTAATTTAACACTAAAATGCACACAGTAAAACTTCTAACAAGTTTAGTAGAGAATCATCAAGTTTTGGTGTATGCGCTAATTTTTATTGGATTAGTTTTTGAAGGTGAATTTATTTTGATAACGACAGGTATCTTGGCTCACTTGGGAGCCTTAAGTTTTCCATTTGCTTTAGTTTTTATTCTTATCGGGGGAGTATGCAAAACATTTTTAGGTTATGAAATAGGTAGATTTATAAATAAAAAATGGGGCGAAACTAAGGCTTTGAAATATCTTGAGAAAAGAGTTTTTACTGTGATGCCGAATTTTAATAAAAAACCATTTTGGTCTATTTTTATTTCAAAATTTATAATGGGAGTGAATCATATGGTTATTATTTTTTCAGGATATATAAAGATTGATTATAGAAAATATATAAAAGCAGAATTTATTTCAACGATAATCTGGGCTCCACTTTTACTATCTTTAGGATATTTTTTTGGTTATATGGCATTAAATGTTAGTAAAGAAATATGGAGGTTTTCTTTAATAGTTTTGCTTTTGGTGATAGGATTTATTGTATTAGATAAATTTATTGGTTGGTTGTATGTAATTTTTGAAGCATTTCATACAAATGGCAACGGAAATGGTAATATAAAAGAAAATGGAGATAAAAATTAAAAAATTAATAACTCACAACGGTTCATTCCACGCAGATGATATTTTTGCATGTGCCACGCTTTCTATTTTATTAGAAAAAAAGAGGGAAATCTTTGAAATAATTCGTACCCGAGATGAAGAAATAATTAAAAATGGTGACTATGTTTTTGATGTTGGTGGAATTTATGATGAAAATTTAAATAGATTTGATCATCACCAAAAAGGTGGAGCTGGAAAACGGGAAAATGGTATTGAGTATTCTTCTTTCGGTTTAGTTTGGAAAAAGTTTGGAGAAGAACTTTGCGGATCAGTTAATGTTGCTAAAATAGTAGAGGAACATATTGTGGAACCTGTTGATGCTATAGATAATGGAACTAGTATTTATACATCAAAAATATCTGGAGTATTTCCTTATGATATTTCTTATGTTGTTTCAATATTTAATTTAAGTTTTAACGACATAGAATCTGATCCTTATGATGAATTTATCAAATTTCTTCCTTTTGCAAAAAATATTCTTTTAAATGAAATAAAAAAATCTAAAGATCAAGAATATATAGAAAAATATATTTCTAGTGCTGTAGAAAAAAAAGACGAAGATTCTAAAATTCTAATTTTAGATAAATATATTCCAAGAGTAGAAATTAATATACAGGCCACAAAATACAAAGATATTTTATTTGTTGTGGTGCCTGCTGATAAAAAATTTAAATCTTGGAAATTATTGGCTGTTTCAAATAGTATTAATTCATTTGAAAATAGAAAAAATCTTCCCAGTTCTTGGTCTGGTTTAAAAGATGAAGAATTCCAAAAAGTTTCAGGAGTTTCAGATGCAATTTTTTGTCATAGAGGACTTTTCTTAGCTGTTGCTAAATCTAAAGAAGGGGCTATTAAATTAGCAGAATTATCACTTTCGGTGTAAAATTAAGAAAATCAAAAATTTTTGAGCCTTCGCCCTCGGAGTCATAAGGACAGGGGACCCACGACTCTTAAAATTTTTATTTTCATAATTTTACATGGCATTCATAGATGAAATAAAAATACATGCAGAAGCAGGACGCGGTGGAGATGGTGTTGTTCGTTGGCGTCAGGAGAAGTTTGTGCCTAAAGGTGGGCCTGCAGGAGGCGACGGCGGACGTGGTGGGGATTTTTTCGCTCTTGCTATTCGAGATGTGCATGCTCTTTCTAAATATAAAGCAAAAAAAGAATTTTTTGCTAATCGCGGGGAAGATGGTGGAAATAAAAGTTTACATGGTAAAAATGGTGATGATTTTTTCCTTGAATTGCCAATTGGTTCTGTTATTACTAATTTAGAAACAGATGAAACTTGGCAACTTACAGAAGAAGGACAGAAAGTAATGTTGCTTAAGGGTGGCTATGGAGGATTTGGGAATGAACATTTTAAAAGTTCTACTAATACGACACCCCAAGAATCTCGCACAGGACAGGAAGGTGAAAATGGAAATTTTCAAATTGAATTGGAACTTTTTGCGGATATTGGGCTTGTTGGTCTTCCTAACGCTGGAAAGTCTTCACTTTTAAATTCTTTAACTAATGCAAATGCAAAAGTGGCGGATTATGCTTTCACAACTTTAGATCCAAACTTAGGAGATTTTTATGGATACATTATTGCAGATATTCCTGGAGTTATTGAGGGCGCATCAGAAGGAAAAGGTTTGGGTGTAAAATTTTTAAAACATATCAAAAGAACAAAGATGATAGCGCACCTTGTTTCATTTGAAAATTTATCAAAAGGGACTACTGGGATGATGAAAACTTATAAAGAAATTCGAAAAGAATTGGAAGCTTATGATAAAAAAAGTGGTTTAGGTAAAGAAGGTTTGTCTTCCAAAGAAGAAATAATTGTTTTAACAAAAACTGATGTAGTGGAAGATGACAAGATTATAGACAAAAAGAAAAAAGAATTTGAAAAGCTTGGCGAAAAAGTTTTTGTAATTTCACTTTATGATGACAAGTCTGTAAAGAAATTCGGTGATGAATTAGCTAAAATTTTAAAGAAGAAATAAAAAACCAGTAACACATTACGTGCTACTGGTTTATATTAATAAATAGCGACTTTTTATAAGATCCTTGATCTTATGCAAAGCAACTGCTTTGCAGTCATTTTTGGATTGGTTTAATTTTTGTTAATTTATCATTAACTTTTTTGAAAATTTTTAGATAATCTTCTTTAATATGAAACGGCAATGTAGAATTGAAATAGTTTTTAACTTCTTCAACCAGTTTATCTTTTCTATACTGTTTAAAAATTATTTCTTGATCTTTTAAATCAAATAGATTTGGATGATTAACTACCGTGTTAATCAATGAAGCGTTTGTAAAATCTATGATTACATTTTGCCCTTTTTTTCTAAAAAGAACTTCAATACTTTTTTTGTAATCATTTAAAACTGACAGAGAAACTGTTTTTTTATCTTGATTCTTTTCAAAATAATTTGAAATAACATTTTCAATAGAAATTATATAAACCATAATTTGATATTTTTAGGTTATTTTTTAAGAGCAGATTTACTCTCAAGATACATTTTAAAATAACAAATGTCAAGATAAATTATAACCCCATAGGCCTTGCCTCTGTGGTATACTACTATGTATGAGTATAAGAAAAATATCATTTGCTGTAGATGAGTATTACCACATATATAACCGTGGCAATAGTAAACAAAAAATTTTTTTAAACAAAGGAGATTATTTTCATTTTCTTAAATTATTATATTTATGCAATTCTAAAAGGAATTTTGTAATTAGAGATATCGTAGAAGATGAATATGATTTTGATCGAGAAGAATCATTTGTTTATATTGGCACATTTTGTTTAATGCCGAATCATTTCCATCTTTTGATTAAAGAAAAAGAGGAAGATGGAATATCAAAGTTTATGCAAAAATTTTCTACTGCATATGTGATGTATTTTAATACGATACATAAAAGAACAGGAAGCTTGTTTGAAGGAAAATTTAAAGCCGAACATTTATATAATGATAGATATTTAAAATATGTTTTTTCTTACATGCATCTTAATCCTGTAAAATTGATAGACAAAGATTGGAAAGAAATTGGTATTAAAAATGTCAAAGAAACAAAAAAGTATCTCGCAGAATATAAATACTCAAGTTACCCTGAATATTTAGGGGAACATAGATTGCAATCAAAAATACTTTCTATTGAAAAGTTTCCAGACTATTTCCCCAACAAGAATGAATTTGAAAGAGAAATTTTAGATTGGATTACTTATAATCCCAGAGGCAAGGCCTCTGAGGTATTTAAAAAAGAAATAAAAAATGCCTATTTTAAATAATAGGCATTTTTTTGTTTATTCTACTTCCATCCCTTTAAAAATTTTTAGATTTTTACGAATTTTTATTAATTCTCCATTTAGGACAATTTTTTTATTTTCGTCTTGTTCCTTGTTTATAGAATTCTCCATTGTTGAAATAAATTCTTCAGGGAACCTTTCATCTGATACTTTTTTACTTCGCATTGCTTCTTTAATTAAAGTATCTGCGTATGGGTTATTATCACAAGATAATTGTCTTTCTAAACTTTCGATAAAAATTTGAGAAAACAACTTATTTTCCATTAAGCTCAACTTTCGCTTAATTATTTTAGCAAACACTTTTCCAAGTTTTGGAGGCAATTCATTTGAGAAACCACTTTCTGAATAGCCACCACCATAAATCAATACACAAAGATCAGAATAGCTGATTAATTCAATGGAATGCATTACCTCATTTTCTATGGAATGGAATGATTTAACATTAAGTTTTTTAAGTTTATTAAAAAATTCATTTACATTATGACTTCTAAAAGAACAAATTTTTAGTACTTTTATTATTTTTCTTTTTACAATAATTTCTCTCCATAAAAAAATTACTAATATTAGTAAAATAATGGTGGAGATTTCCGGGAAATGAAGAATTAGTGTTTTCATATTTGATATTTTAAAGGTTATTTTTAAGAGCAGATTTACTCTCAGGATACATTTTAAAACGATAAATGTCAAGATAAATTACTGTAGGTATTTGCTTGACTTTATTTATTTTTTGCAATATTCTTTAATCATATGGGAATTAGTTCTTTTAGGCTGAAAACCAAGCGATACGTTAATGCTTGATGAGAGGGTAACACCCAGACTATTAGCTAAGGTGCGTAATGTCAAAATTTGGACCATAACTTTTTTGACTAATCGACTCAGCGCAAAGAGTCAACCGAAGCTGTAGAGATATTACATCTGGTAAGCCTATTTTTTTAAAAAAAAGCCTGACTTTAAGTTAGGCTTTTTTATTTTTTAAAATAACTAGATTTGTGTTAATATATAACAGATGAATAAAAAATATTACCCGACAATAGGACTTGAAATACACGCGGAATTAAAAACACAGACAAAAATGTTTTGTGGTTGCAAAAACAATCCTGATGAGGAAAAACCGAATGTTAATATTTGCCCTGTTTGTATGGCACATCCGGGAACTTTACCAGTTGCCAACAAGAAAGCTATAGAAAACGTGATAAAAGTTGGTTTGGCTATCGGAGGAAATATCGCAGATTTTACAGAATTTGATAGAAAGAATTATTTTTATCCAGATATTCCAAAAGGCTATCAGATTACTCAATATAAATATCCAATAGTTTCAGGAGGACATTTGGCAGATTTTGATGTAACTCGTGTGCATTTAGAAGAAGACACAGCAAACAACAAACATAGGGATGGTGACACTTCGACTACGCTCAGTGCAGGTTTTTCTTTAATAGATTTTAATCGCGCAGGAGTGCCTTTGATGGAGCTTGTGACAGAACCAAATACTTTTGATGCGTCAGATGAAGTAGTGGCAAAAAGTGCTTCGGCTTTCGCAAAAGAACTTCAGCTTATACTTTGGTATTTAGGAGTATCTGATGCAAATATGGAAAAAGGTGAAATGCGTGTAGAAGCGAACATTTCAGTTTCCGAGGATAAAAATAAATTAGGGACAAAAGTTGAAGTTAAAAATTTGAATTCTTTTAAGAGTGTTGAAAAAGCTATTAAATTTGAATTAGATAGAATGGTAGAACTAATGGAGAGTGGAAAGGGAGATGAAATAGTACAGGAGACTCGCGGATGGGATGAATCTAAACAAAAAACTTTTTCTCAAAGAAAAAAAGAATCAAGTCATGATTATAGATATTTTCCAGAACCAGATCTTCCAAAAATGTTTTTACATAGTAGATTTTCCGCCAAAGGCGGACCAGCCTCAGGCTGGGATTTAGAAAAAATGAAAAATGAATTGCCAGAATTACCAGAACAAATGCGTGCAAGATATAGAAATGATTTTGGAATAAAAGATGAAGATATTGAAGTTTACATAAATGATAAAGAACTTGGTTTTTGGTTTGAGAAAGTTGGAAAAATTTTAGGTGATAAAAATAAAACAAAAACAGCTTCAAATTACATTACTTCAGATTTTATTGGTCTTAAAAGAAGCAATCCCAATATAAAAATACCAAGTGCTGAAAATTTTTCAGAACTTATTTATATGTTTACTGGAGGAGAAACTTCATCTCGTGCTACTAAAGATATTTTTGCAATGATTGCAGAAAATGATAAATCTCCAAAAAAGATTGCTATAGAGAAAGATTTGATTCAGAAAAATGATGAAGGAGCTATAAAAGGAATCGTAGAGAAAATAATAGGGGAAAATCCTGAAGTTGTGGCTACTTACAAGAGTGGTAAAGAAAACGCTATTATGTCTTTAGTTGGTAAGGTTATAAAAGAAAGTAATGGTAGTGCCAATCCTCAAATGGTTATTAAATTATTGAAGGAACTTTTGTAATATAAAAGTATTAGACAAAATAATATTCGCATGCTATTATCTCAACAAAGATAAGTTTTTTGACACATAAGTTTTATTGGTTTTCAGAGGAGATTTATGTCTTTTGTGGTAACCAATTAAACTTAATATTATGAAAAATAATTTAATAAAATCAATAGAAATAGAAGTTGGCTATTTTAAAATAAAAGCCAATGATATTGTTATTGTAGATGTGTTGCCTGACTCAGAAACATTAGGTAATCGTTTTGATTTTTTTGAAGATGTATGTGATTTTAATAAACCTATCACTTCTATGGTTACAGAATTAGAATTAAGGGGTATTAAACTTAATGATATAATTAAGAAATTAATTCAATCCGGATTCTTTAATAAAAACTTTAATGATTCCTTAGAACAAATCAGTCATCATGTGGCAATAATCAAAGGTAGAACAACACATTGTCGTTCACCTAAGGTTTTAATTAGAGATGGTCTTCCTGATGATTTTTATCTTGTTCCGGCAGAAATCACGTTTCACCTTGCTTATTTAATATCTCATTTTATTACTAAAGAATTTTTAAATATTCATAATATGGATCGCGTTTTTATTATGAGTGATCCTTTAGAAAAAGGTGATAAGATTGTTGAGTGGGATCCAAGCTATAATAATTCTATTACAACTGCTTTGTATGACAATCCATACAGTGGTGATAGGAACGCAGGATACTTATTTTTTTATTAATTCATTCAAATAACATTGTTAAAAATAATTTTAAAGGAGCTTATGCTCCTTTTTTGTTTTGGTATTTTTTTAGATATGTTAAAATTGAGTTATGAAAACTTTACGTGAATATATAAAAGAAGCGGATGAAAAGGGAATTGCGATAGGGCATTTTAATATTTCAAATTTGGAAGCATTACATGGTATCTATAATGCTGCGAAGAAGTTAAATCTTCCAGTAATAATAGGACTTTCTGAAGGAGAAGAGGAATTTGTTGGGAAAAACGAAGCTGTCGCTTTAATTCGCGCAATTCGTGAGAGAGATAATTATCCGATATTTTTAAACGCCGATCATCATTATAGTTTTGAATCTGTGAAAGATTCGCTTGATGCTGGTTATGATTCTGCGATTATTGATGCAGTTAAATTGCCTCTTGAAGAAAATATTTTACTTACAAAAAAATGCGTAGATTATGCGCGTGAACTTTCTAAAAAAGAAAATAGGGATATTTTAATTGAAGCGGAAATTGGTTTTATTGGAACTTCGTCAAAAATTTTAGATGTAATTCCTGAAGGAGTGTCGGAAGCCACAATGACGACACCAGAAGATGCAAAATATTTTGTAGAAAAAACTGGGATAGATTTATTAGCACCATCAGTGGGAAATGTTCACGGAATGGTCAAAGGAGGCAATCCTCGTCTTCATCCAGAAAGAGTCAAAGCAATCAGAGAGGCTACGGGTGTGCCATTAGTTTTACATGGAGGTTCTGGGACAATGAATGAAGATTTTATTTCTTGTATAAAAGAGGGAATTGATATTGTTCATATAAATACAGAAATTCGTGTTGCTTATCGTGACGCATTAAAGAAATTTTTAGATGAAAATCCAAATGAAGTGGCTCCATATAAATTTTTAAAGTCTGGGGTAGAAGCTATAGAAAAAGTTGTAGAAGAAAGATTAAAACTATTTAGTGGTATAAAATAAGGGTTCTGGGTTGCAATTTAAAAATTTTAATATATACTTTGACTTATGTTAACTTTAAACGCGAAAAATAGAGATGTAAATAAAAATTTAGAAGAAATACGAAAGGGAGGTGAATTACCAGCTGTATTTTATGGTTCTGGTAAAACAACAACTTCTATTTCAATATCAAGAATTGAATTCAAAAAAATATGGGAAAAGGCCGGAGAATCTTCTACTGTGAAAGTTTCAACAGAAGCTGGAGACATAGATGTGTTGATCCATGAAGTTCAAGTTGATCCAGTAACAGGCGAACCAATACATGTTGATTTTCTAGTTATTGATATGAATAAAAAGATTAAAGTTGCAGTACAAATTGAATTCACTGGAGTATCTGAGGTTGTAAAGAGTGGATTAGGTACAATGGTTAAGGTATTACACGAAGTTGAAATTGAAGCTCTACCTAAAGATCTTCCACATAATTTAATTGCTGATATTTCTAAACTCGCAACACTTGGTAGCCAAATTCTTGTTTCTGATATAAATCTTCCAGCAGGGGTAACTATGATAACTAAAGAAAGTGAAGTTGTGGCTTCTGTTGCTGAACAAAAAGAAGAAAAAGAAGAAGTTCCAGTTGATCTATCTGCTATTGAAGTAGAAAAGAAAGGAAAGAAAGAAGAGGAAGCTGTACCTGAAGCTACTCCAACTGAAGAAAAATAATAGAAATTTTTAAATTAATTTGATACAATAAAGCTATGATACGAAATACAGTCATAGCTTTTATTGTTTTATTTATATTTTCGTTTTTAGGAATTACCTTAATTAACCCTAATCCAGTATCTGGTGCTGATTGTTCTGATCCAAGCTATGCTAAAACTAATGAGTCTGCTTGTCGTAGTGAGTTGGCAACAATTGAAGCTCAATATGCGACTTTAGTAAAACAATTAGAAAGTCAAAATAAAAAAAGTAGTAATTATGCTTCAGAGGTAGCAAATCTTACATTGCAAATTAAAACTCTTAAAACAAAAATAACAGCTCGTAGTCTCGTTATTGCTCAATTGAAAAATGACATAAGTAAAAAAGTAATTACAATTAATTCTCTTTCTGAAAAAATAAAAAGCGAACATCAGTCGCTTGCTCAACTTTTACGAAATACAAATGAGTTTGATGATGAAAATATCTTAAGTTTAATTCTTTCAGATAAAAGTGTTTCTGATTTTTATAGCGATTTAGAATCTTATAATTCCATCAAACAAGCAATAAAAACTTCGGTAGATGAAATTAATGGAGTAAAAACTGAAACAGAAGTGCAGAAAAAAGATTTAGAAGTAAAACAGAGTGCCGAAATTGATGCTAAATATGAATTAGAAAGTGCTCAAAAAAAAGCCGCTCAAATAGAAGCAGACAAGAAACAACTTTTAGCAAATTCAAAAAACACAGCAGTAGCTTACCAAAAACTCGCAGCAGAGAAAAAAATAAAAGCAGACAAAATTCGTAGCGCATTATTTAGTTTGGCTGGTATTTCTCAAAAAATTGATTTCGGTACAGCACTTCAGTATGCGAATGAAGCAAAAAGAAAACTTGGTATCGATCCAGCATTTTTACTAGCAATTTTAACTCAAGAAAGTAATTTAGGAGCAAATGTTGGACAATGTTATTTGACTAATCCAGATACTGGTGCGGGAGTTGGTAAAAATACTGGAAAATCATTCTCAAATGTAATGAAGCCAAGTCGTGATGTTTTACCGTTTTTGACAATTACAGCTAAATTTAACTTGAATCCCTACAAAACTGCAGTGTCTTGTCCTATTGCTGGAGTTGCAGGTTGGGGTGGAGCAATGGGTCCAGCTCAATTTATTCCATCAACTTGGAAATTATTTGAAGATCGTTTAAAAAAGGCTTTGGGGCATAATGCCAATCCTTGGAGTCCAGAAGATGCATTTATGGCTTCAGCTATGTATTTGACTGATCTTGGAGCTTATGGAAATTCAGCAAGTTCTCAAAGTAAAGCAGCTTGTAAATATTATGGTTCTGGTGGTTCTACTTGTTCTTATAGTAGAAGTGTAATGACTTTAAAGATGAAGATTCAAGCTGATATAGATTTGCTTTCAGACTAAGTTTATGATAATGTGTTTAAACATATGAAAAAAGGCATACATCCAAAATATAATACAAATACAAAAGCTGTCTGCGCTTGTGGAGCTATTTTCGAAGTTGGTTCAACAATGCCTGATATTAAAATGGAAATCTGTAGTCAATGTCATCCTTTTTATACTGGTAATGAAAAAATAATGGATACAGCAGGACGAGTAGATCGCTTCAACAAGCGTCGTGCAGCATCTCCAATAAAAGCTAAAGCTAAGAAATAGGCAACAAATTCCTTGAAATTTTTTGTTCCTGCGCCCTTCCTCGAGTACGAGGCGGGACACTCGGAATCAAAAAATTTTAAGGAATTTTTATTTTATAATTTTATGGGTCTAAATTTAGACGAACTAAAAAAGGATCACAAGACGAGCTATTTAGCTGGTGTTTTTGAGCGTTTAGAACGCGAGGAAAATGATGTGCGTGAAATGATGAAAGATGAAAGTTTGAAAGATATGGCACAGACAGAATTGGATACTTTATTAGAACAAAAAAGTGCTACAGAAAAACAAATACAAGATATTTTAGATAAAGAAAAAGAGGAAGAAGAATTCCCTAATGAAATAGTTTTAGAAGTGCGAGCTGGAGCTGGTGGAGACGAAGCAGCTTTATTTGCTTGGGAGCTTGCGCATATGTATGAAAGATTTGCCGAGATAGAAAATTGGAATTGGAAAACAAACTATGAATCTAAAAATGACTTAGGTGGTTTTAAAGAAGCTAGTTTTGAAATAAAAGGAAAAGAAGTTTATAAAAAAATGCGTTATGAGACAGGAGTGCATAGAGTGCAAAGAATTCCAGCAACAGAAAAAAATGGGAGAGTCCATACTTCGACTGCATCAGTAGCTATTTTACCAATTAGGAAAAAAGTTAATTTTGAAATAAATCCTGCAGATCTAGAAATGGAATATTCTCGTTCTGGTGGTAAGGGAGGACAGAATGTGAACAAAGTTGAGACAGCTGTGCGTTTGATTCACAAACCTACAGGACTTGATGTGCGTTCTACTAATGAAAGAAGTCAGCAAGCTAATCGCGAGAAAGCCTTGAATATTTTGACTGCAAAAATTCAGCAATTAAAAGAAGAAGAGGAAGCAAAAAAATATTCTGGTGAACGTAAGAGTCAAATAGGTACAGGAGATAGATCAGAAAAAATAAGAACTTATAATTATCCTCAAGATCGTGTGACAGATCATCGTATAAAAAAATCTTGGCATAATTTACCAAAAATAATGGAAGGTGGAATCGGTGAAGTTATTGAATCTATTGAATCTGGAGAGACAGGGGATGAAGAAGAGTAAAAATTATTGCTATTTGAAGATAGTTATGAGATACTTTAGATGTAGTTTCTTGAGAGCTTTTTTGATTAAGCGACAAAGTATCTACGCCAGCCCAAGTCGGGTAGGCATTATAAATAGTTTTTGCCTGATTTTTAAAAAACAGGAGAAATAAATAGTATGGCTACAAAGCTATATGTAGGGGGTTTACCTTACAGTACACAAGACGAAGCGCTCAAAGAGCATTTCGCACAAGCAGGTTCAGTTACATCTGCTACAATTATTATGGACAAAATGTCCGGTCGTTCAAAAGGTTTCGGTTTTGTTGAAATGTCAACAGACGAAGAAGCTCAAAAAGCTATTGAAATGTTCAATGGACAAGAATTCGATGGACGTAAGCTTACAGTTAATGAAGCTCGCCCAATGGAAGCTCGCCCACCAAGAACAGGTGGAAATGGAGGCGGATACGGAGGAGGTAATCGCGGACGCCGAGAATACTAATCTCTATAATACTTTAAACAAAAAATCACTTATAAATATATAAGTGATTTTTTGTTTGCCAAAATTCATTTTTTTTGTTATATTTTCTAAGTTATTCTTTATAAATTATTGAGCGTGTAGTTCGGTATAGGACGCTACGGGTATGACATTAAAAAATATATAAATGAGCGTGTAGTTCAGTGGTAGAACGCTGTCCTGATAAGACAGAGGTCGATGGTCCGATTCCATCCACGCTCACTATGAATAGTAAAAAAGAAATTATTACAATTATTTTTGTTATCATCCTTTTATTTATTCAGATATATTTCTGGTTTTTTGCAAAATAAAATGAAAAATGATTGGAAAAAACAAGTTTTATACTTTTATGCAAAAACAACTGGTTGGATAGTAATTCCTGCTGTTCTTGCGTTAATTTTAAATAAATATACATTAAATGGAAAACAACTTTTTATTATTTTAGGATTAAGTTTTATTATAACGATTTTTGGTATTTGGCTTGAAATAAAAAAATATAAAAAAGATTTAGAAAAAGATGGAAAATAATGAAATACAAATACAAGAAAATATAGTAGAAGAACAAGTAAGTCATGAAGTGACTATTTATGCTGAACCTATTTTTAATATCGGCAGTTTTCAGGTTACAAATTCACTTTTAACTTCTTGGCTTGCGGTTTTAGTTATTTTAGTTTTTTCAATAATAATAAGGATGAAATTAAAAAAGATCCCAGGAAAACTTCAGCATATTTTTGAAGTAATAATGGATGGAGCTTTGTCTTTAGTAGATCAAGTTACAAATGATCGTAAAATTTCAAAAAAGATTTTTCCACTAGTTTTCTCTCTCTTTATTTTTATTTTAGTAAGTAATTGGCTTGGACTTTTACCGATTTTGGGTTCTATGGGTCTAATAGCGAAAGAAGGAGCGAATTCTGTTTTTATTCCTTTTTTACGTTCAGGGACAGCTGATATAAATACTACTTTAGCCTTAAGTATAATGATAGTTCTTGCTTCAAACTTCTTCGGTATCCTTGCAATTGGTCTCTGGAAAACTTTTAATAAATATGTTAATCTAAAAGGACTCGGATCGATTTTTACGAAAGTTAGGAAAGATCCGACAGTGCTTATTGTTGCTCCTATTAATTTCTTTGTTGGACTCTTAGAACTCCTTGGAGAAATGGCAAAAATTGCTTCGCTTTCTTTCCGATTATTCGGTAACGTTTTTGCTGGAGAGGTGCTTTTAGCATCAATGTCAGCAATATTTGTTTTTATTGTACCTGGACCATTTTTATTTTTAGAAGTGTTTGTTGGGCTTATCCAAGCTTTAATATTCAGCTTGCTTGCCACAGTTTATTTCACAATAGCTGCACAAGATCATTCTGAACATGATGAGCACAAAGAAAAACACCACGAAAAAGAAACGGTGCATGTATAAATTATTAAAAATTAGTCGAAAAATTATTAGTTAGCTTGCCCTGCTGTGGCGGGGTTAACAAAAAATATGGAAAAAGAATTAGTTAGTTCAGTAGTAAATTTAGCTCCACTTGCAAAGTCTCTAGCAATAGGTCTTTCAGCTATTGGTGCAGGTCTTGGTATTGGTATGATTGGCGCAAAAGCAATGGAATCAATCGGAAGAAATCCTGAGGCTGTAGGTAAAATACTTGTTCCTATGCTTATTATTTCTGCATTCGCAGAAGCTGTAGCTATTTACGGATTGGTTATTGCCTTTTCAATTAAATAGGTTTTTGAAGAATTTAAAAATTATGGATGAATTAATTACAACATTTCATATAGATTGGAAGTTGATGATCGCGCAAATCGTGAATTTTGGGCTTGTTTTTTTAGCGCTTTATTTTATTGCAGCAAAACCATTAAAGAAATTGATAGATGACAGAAATTTTGAAATCAATACTGGTCTTGATAATGCGAAAGATGCTCGTAAGGCATTAGATAATGCAAATTTAGAAAAACAAGAAATAATTCGTGAAGCGAAAGATAGTGCGAAGGTAATAATCACACAATCTCAATCTGATGGAAAAGAAATCGTAAAAGAAGCAAAAGACAAAGCTACTCTTGAAAAAGAGGAAATAATCAAGCAAGCAAAGATTGACGCAGAAAAAGAAAAAAAGACAGCTTCGGATGCTGTGCAGAAAGAAGCATCTGTTCTTATTGCTGATGGAGTAAAAAAAATAATGGAAAGTTATGTAGGAAGTGGTAAAGGTGAAGATATTATTAAAGGCATGCTAAATCACAAGTAATATATGATTAAATCAAAACAACTTGCTCGTGCACTTTATGAACTTTCAGAAGACAAATCTGAAGGTTTGGATAAGAAGTTTTTTGATTTTGTAGAAAAAAGAAATTTGAAAGCTCAGATGCCTTCAGTTGTATATCACCTAGAAAAGATAATAGAACAAGAAAACGAAAAGAAGGGGATTCAAATAGAAATAGCTCATGAAATAAAACATGAAACTATTAAAAATATTAAAACTTTTTTAAAGGCTGATAAATTAGATGAAGTTATAAAAGTTAAAAAAGAATTAATAGGTGGATTTAGAGCAAAATGGGGCGGAGTTATTTATGACTCCAGTATTATGACAGGTTTGAGAAAATTACAAGAAAATTTTATTAATTAAATAAAAAACAAATGAGCGCTAATGCAACAATAGAAAATTTAAAAAAGAAGATAGTTAGTTTTGAGGGTAAAGCCGAGACTTATGAATACGGCACGGTTATGAGTATTGCGGATGGAATTGCAAAGATTTCAGGTCTTGCAAAATGTCAGTCATCTGAAATGATTTCATTTGAATCTGGAGCTCTGGGTCTTGCTCTTAACTTGGAAGAAGATTCTGTTGGGGCAATTGTTCTTGGTGATTTTTCAAAAATTAAAGAAGGTGAGACTGTAAAAAGAACAAATAAAATTCTTTCAATTCCTGTTGGTGATAAATTTATTGGCCGTGTTGTGAATCCTCTTGGAGTTCCAATAGATGAAGCAGGCGCTATTAAGGAAGACGCATTTTATCCTGTAGAAAAAGTTGCTTCTGGTGTTATGACTCGTGAGAGAGTGAAGACCCCAGTGCAAACAGGGTTAAAAGCAATAGATGCCATGATCCCTATCGGTCGTGGACAGCGTGAACTTATTATTGGAGATAGACAGACAGGAAAAACTGCTATTGCTATCGACACAATAATAAACCAAAAAGGACAAAATCTTATTTGTGTTTATGTTGCAATTTCTCAAAAACAATCAAAGGTTGCTCGTATGGTTTCAAAATTAAAAGAAGCTGGGGCTATGGATTATACAATAGTTGTTTCAGCCGGATCTTCTGATGGTCCAGCATTTTCATTCTTGGCTCCTTACTCTGGTACTGCGCTTGCAGAATACTTTTTAGATAAAGGAAAAGATGTTTTAGTTGTATATGATGACTTGTCAAAACATGCAGTAGCTTACCGTGAAATTTCTCTATTGCTTCGTCGTCCACCAGGTCGTGAAGCTTATCCCGGAGATGTTTTTTATTTACATTCTCGTTTACTCGAACGTGCATGTCGTTTAAATAAAAATTTTGGAGGTGGTTCTATTACTGCACTCCCAATTATTGAAACTCAAGCTGGAGACTTGTCAGCATATATTCCTACCAACGTTATTTCTATTACTGACGGACAAATTTTCTTGGAAACAAGTCTTTTTAATAAAGGAATTCGTCCAGCTATTAACGTGGGACTTTCTGTTTCTCGTGTTGGAGGAGATGCTCAAATAAAATCAATGAAAAAAGTTTCCGGTAAAATGAAATTAGCGATGGCACAATATCGTGAACTTGAATCTTTTGCTCAATTCGGTTCTGACCTTGATGCGGAAACAAAGAAAGCAATCAATAGAGGTCAACGTGTTACTGAACTTTTGAAACAGAATCAATATTCACCAATATTAGTTTCTAAACAAGTTTGTTCAATTTATGCTGTAAACGAAGGATATTTAGATGAATTAGAAATTACAGAAATCAAAGCTTGGGAAGAAAATTTCTATGGATTTTTGGATCGTTCTAAAAAAGATTTGTTAAAAAATCTTGAAGGTGGTTGGGATGAAAAAATTGAAAATGAATTAAAAGAAGCCATTAAAGAATTTATGGGGAATTAAAATGCCGTTACAAACAAAAGCAATAAAACAAAAAATAAAGTCAGTTGGAAATATCAAAAAAATCACCAAAACGATGGAAATGGTTTCTGTTTCCAAAATGAGAAGAGCTGTAGATAAGGCTTTGTCTTCTAGAACTTATTCTAGGTATGCTTTAGAGCTTTTAGTTAATCTTTCAAAAGACAAAGACGTTTCTCATCCTTTGATGACTGCAGGAAAGAATAATAAAGAATTAATTATTTTAATCGCAAGTAATAAGGGATTGTGCGGAGGTTATCATACAAATTTATTTAAAGCATTAAATTTATATTTTAAAAAACATGCTTCGACCTCGCTCAGCACAGGAGAAGGTTTAAAGGCTGTTACTATAGGTAAATATGCTGAAAGAATTTGTAAAAAATTAAATTTGCCAATATTTGCAAGTTTTATAACTTTCTCTGAATATTCAACCATTGAACAAGTAAAAGAATTGAGTAATTTAGTTACTAAAGAATTTATCGAAGGAGGATATAAAAGTGTAAAAATTTTATATACAGAATTTTTAAAATCAACTACTTATAAACCAGTTTTAAGAGAAATTTTTCCAATAAGTGTTGAAACAATAAAAAATATAATAGAAGAAATGCAAGAGGAGAATCAAGGGAATTTAGAAAATAATTTTGTAAATTATTCTTTTGAACCAAATAAGAATGAAATTTTGAATAATATTTTACCGGGACTTGTTGATGTAGTTATCTATCAGACATTAGCTGAAGCTTATGCGTCAGAACATTCTGCTCGTATGTTTGCTATGAGGAATGCTGGAGATAGCGCAACGACAATATTAGATGGACTTACTTTGTCTTACAATCATGCAAGACAAGATGGTATTACAAGAGAACTTTCCGAAATAGTCGCCGGAGCTGAAGCGTTAAATGTAAATTAATTATTAGTAATTTTATAAAAATAAAATGCAAAAAGGAAAAATATCACAAATTATAGGAGCGGTCGTAGATGTAAGATTTGAAGGCGAATTGCCAGCACTTTTGAATGCGCTTGTCATAAAAAGAGATAAAAAAGATGATTTAGTTCTTGAAGTGGCAGGACATTTAGGTTTAAATGAAGTTCGAACCATCGCAATGAGTACTACTGACGGACTTTCTCGTGGAGATGAAGTTATAGATACAGGTGCATATATTTCAGTGCCAGTTGGAATGGAAACTCTTGGAAGAATGTTTGATGTTGTTGGAAATTCAATTGACGGAAAAGGAGAACTAAAAAATTCAAAAAGGCTTCCTATTCACAGAAAATCTCCTACATTCGCTGAACAATCTCCAAAAACAGAAGTTCTTGAAACAGGAATAAAAGTTGTTGATCTTATGTGTCCATTCCTTAAAGGAGGAAAAGTCGGATTGTTCGGAGGCGCCGGCGTTGGAAAAACTGTTGTCATTCAAGAACTCATTCGAAACATTGCGTCTGAACACGGCGGATATTCTGTTTTTGCCGGAGTAGGAGAACGAACTCGTGAAGGAAATGATTTGTATCGAGAAATGGAAGAATCAAAAGTTCTAGATAAAACAATGCTAGTCTTCGGACAGATGAATGAACCGCCAGGTGCTCGTGCTCGTGTAGCTCTTTCTGCTTTGACTATGGCTGAACATTTTCGTGATGAAGAAGGAAAAGATTTACTTTTGTTTATGGACAACATTTTCCGTTTTACTCAAGCAGGTTCTGAGGTGTCAGCTCTTTTAGGACGTATGCCTTCAGCTGTGGGATATCAGCCAACTTTGGCATCAGAAATGGGAAACTTACAAGAACGTATTACTTCAACTGATAAAGGTTCTATTACCTCTGTGCAGGCTATTTACGTGCCAGCCGACGACCTTACAGATCCAGCTCCAGCTACAACTTTCTCACACTTAGACTCTACTGTCGTGCTTTCTCGTCCTTTGTCTGAGCTTGGTATCTACCCAGCTGTGGATCCACTAGACTCTACTTCAACAATTCTTGATCCAAATATAATTGGAGAAAGACATTATAACGTTGCTCGTGGAATTCAAAAAATATTACAGAGATATAAGGACTTGCAAGATATTATCGCGATCTTGGGTATGGATGAATTGACTGATGACGACAAACTCACAGTTTCTCGTGCTCGAAGAATTCAAAAATTCCTTTCTCAACCATTCTTCGTTGCAGAACAATTTACAGGACGTTCTGGTAAATATGTTCCTCTTGAAGAAACAATTAGAAGTTTTGAAGAAATATTAGAAGGAAAGTATGATCATGTTTCTGAACAAGCTTTTTATATGAAAGGAAGTATTGAAGATGTGTTAAAAGAAGCAAATTCATAATTTATTTAACAAGCTAAAATGCACGATTTAAAATTAGTAATTATAGCGAAAGATAAAATAGCCTATGAAGGTGAGGCAGATTCTGTTTTTGTGCCTACTCAAACGGGAATAATTGAAATTCTTCCTACTCACATGCAATTGGTTTCAGCTCTTTCGGGTGGAGAAATAATTGTAAAAAAAGCGGACAAAGAAATAAAATTCAAAGTTACTGGAGGAGTTCTAGAAATTCGTCCTAAAAGTAACGTTGTAATTTTGGCTGATATAGTGAGTCAACAATCGTAAATAAAGAAAGTCCTTGTTTGTTTAATATCAAATTGCTTTAAAAAAGCTCAAAATTTTATGAAAAAGATTTTAAAGAATAAGGTGATATTAAAATTATTCCCAACTCAGCCTTTTCAGTTTGATTCTACTTTTCATAAACCAGATCATTTTTCTACTCCTGATAACTATTGGGAATCGGGTACATATTATCAAACAATGCTTTGGCAAGGCAAAAATCTTGGGTTAGTGTTTAAAGACACAAAACCTACAATAATTTTGCAAGTTTTTTCTGAAGACAAATTAAATAAAATTTTTATTGAAGAATTAAAAAAAGAAATAATTTATCGCTATAACTTAGATCTTGATGTAAAGAAATTTTACAAAGAAGTTGGCGATAATAAAATTTTAAGTAAAGCTATAAAAAGATTTAAAGGCATGAGGCCTTCCCATTCTGGTTCACTATACGAATATATAATCATTGCTATTACATTACAAAATGCCACTGTTCGCAGAACGATATCAATGATGCAAGCACTATTTGATAATTATGGGATGAAATTGAAATTTGCAGGTAAAGAATTATATGGATTTTGGGATCCAAAATATTTAGTTACTAAAAGTTCTGAAGAAAAACTTCGTGCTTTAAAATTGGGCTATCGAGCAAAATCTATATACAAAATTTCAAAACAATTTACTGAAAAATTAGTTGATGAATTTGAATTAAGAGGAAAAAGTGCTGAGGAACAAGAAAAAGCTCTTGTGTCTCTTTATGGAATAGGTCCTGCTTCTACTGATTATATGATGGAAGGTATTTTCCATCGATTTGATTATCTGAGAAAAATTTCACCATGGGAACAAAAGATTTACACAAAACTTTTTTGGAATAAAAATTATGAAAAAGAGTTAGTGCCAACTAACAAAATGATTATTTATTTCCAAAAAGAGTTTGGTGTATGGAAGAAACTAGCTGTGCATTATATTTGGGAGGATTTATGGTGGCAAAGAAAGAATAATAAAATTGATTGGCTTGAAAAAGAAATTAGATTATAATAATTTTATGAAAATAGAAAGTTCAGCATTTAAAAATAATGGAGAATTACCCTCAAAATATACTTGTGATGGAGAAGGGATAAATCCACCTTTATCTTTTATTAATGTTCCTAAAGAAGCAAAAAGTTTAGCTTTAATAGTTGATGATCCAGATATTCCAGAATCTGTAAAACAAAGTTTTAATATAGATGTTTGGGATCATTGGGTTATTTTTAATATGTCTCCAGAAGTAAAAGGTATAGAAGAAAATACTATACCAGCTGGAATTCTTGGTAGAAATACAACTGGCAACGATACTTACGGTTCACCATGTCCTCCAGATAGAGAACACAGATATTTCTTTAAGCTTTACGCCTTGGATACTTTACTTAATTTACAACAAGGTTCAACTAAAAAAGAAGTTCTAAAGGCTTTAGAAGGGCATATAATAGAAGAAGCAGAATTAATAGGTAAATATAAAAGAAAATGAGTAAATTTTATGTAGTTGCTACACCAATAGGAAATATGGGAGATATCACTTTTCGGGCAATTGATACGCTTAAAGAAGTGGATTTGATTTTGTGTGAAGATACAAGAGTTACAAAAAAACTTTTAGACAAATATCAAATAAATAAACCTACTATGAGTTATCATGCTCGGAGTAAGTTAGCAAAGACCGATAAAATTTTTGAGCTTCTAGAAGAAGGGAAAAATTTAGCTTTAGTGTCAGACGCAGGCACTCCAACAATTTCAGATCCTGGAGCAATGCTTATTTCTAAAATAAAAGAAAAGTTTAATATTGATGAAGTGCAAGTTATACCAATACCAGGGGCCTCAGCGTTGATAGCAGGATTATCTGCTTGTGGTTTAACCACTCACGAATTTACTTTTCTTGGTTTTTTGCCACATAAAAAGGGAAGAGAAACTTTGTTTAAAGAAATAGCGCAATCAGAAAGAACGATGGTGTTTTATGAATCTCCTCATAGAATTTTAAAAACGTTAGAATCATTAGTTAAATTTTCTCCTACTAAAAAAGTATGTATTGCAAGAGAATTAACTAAAATATATGAAGAATTCAAAACTGGCACTCCAGAAGAGGTTTTAAAATATTTAACAGAAAACAAGGAAAAGCAAAGAGGGGAATTCACAGTAATCGTTGGTAATTAATGTGATATTGACACTTTTTTATATTTATTTCACTATTTTAGCTTATTTTTTAAGGGTTTTATGTAAATTTACTTGACATTTGATTATATATAATATATAATTTACACAGATCTAGTAAAAACCTTTAATTAATTATATATGATAAAATCAATTTTTATGAATGTTATGAAATCTATGTGGAAAGTAATAACAATAGAAAGACGATTAAATTTGGCAGAACAACACATTTGTTGCGAATATGAAGAATTAAAAAACTTTATAAATGCCAAAACATAAAATGTTTTCAATTTGTCCGACGACTTTAAAATTAAAGCTAAGTCGGACACATTACAAAGCATTTAAAACACTAATTTATATAATATCTTCCGGATCTATTTTAACTGAAAAATCTTTAGGAAGTGATAGTAGTTTATTTAATAAGTTTTCATCTATGGAAGCGTTGTTTGAAAGTTCTGGCAATGACCATTTTTCGTAATTTAGTTTAATTAACATATTTGTTACATATTTATCTTTAATTTTAGCGATAAATCCGCTAAAAATTTCTATATTATATTCTTTAAAGATTTCTTCTAAATATTTTTTTGTATTTTCTATTTCATCTTTATTTCCTAAATGAATAATTTTAATAAAACGATTAAATGGCGGATAACCTAAATTTTTTCTATCTTCTAAATCTTCTCGCACAAAAGAAAGTAGATTTTGGTTTTTAATGGTTAGTATCGCAGGATCTTGAGTATTTTTTGTTTGTATGATTAATTTATCTTTGGTTTTAGAAATTATCGATGTTAAAAGTTTAATAATTTTTTCTCCCATTTTAAAATTTGGAATGCTCCAAAGTGAATCAAAAGAAGCGACTATTGAAAGTTGGATTTTGTTTTTAATATAATAAAGAGCCATTTCAGTGCCTATAAGTATTGCTCCATTTTCTTTTTCAAATTCAGTTATTATTTTTTCAGCACCACTGGTATTTTTTGCTATTTCTTTATCAAGTTTAAATATCTTTGTTTTAGTAAATAATTTTTTTATTTCTTCAAATACAGTGTCTGTGCCTATACCTAAAGGCATTAAATTCCAACTTCCGCATCTAGAGCATGTAGTTTCAGGGTTTTTTTCTTTTCGGCATCTATTGCATATAAATAACCTTTTTTTAGTTGTATTTGAGATATATAAAACAAGTGGGGATTGGCATTGATCGCAATTTATTATTTCATTGCAATCTCTACATACAGTCATAGTTGCCAATCCTTTTCTTAAAGAAAATATAAATACGTTCTCTTTATTAGCTATTTTATTTTGTATTTCTTTAATTGTACTATCTTCTAATATTTTAAATTCTTTTTGTCTTTCAGGAATTTCTATTTTTCCTTCAAAATTTATTTTGTAAGATAAAGGATGAACTTCAGAAAAATTATCTAATTCTTTTCTGGCAATACTTTCAAATCTAAGCAATGAATCACTTAATATAAATTTAGCATTAATTTTTGATGCATAAATTTCAGCAAAGATTCGCAGATCAAAATAGGGTCTACTTATCATTTTATAAGCATTTGTATTTTCATTTTCAACTATTATTGTCTCTAAATCTTTACGAGGTATAGATAAAAACGGAGCAGTTCCTAGTATTAATACAGGATGAACAGATTTTAATATATCTTTAAATTTTTCAATTTGTTTTTTAGAGCTTAAATTCCCATGGATAGAAAAAGTAAAATTTTCAAGTCCTTTTGAAAGCATTTTAGAAAAAATCTCTATATCGTGTTCATTTGGTAAAACCATAAAAATAGATTTTTTTTCAGCGAATGAACTGCGAATTAAAATTTTATAGAAATCTATACGACCAGAGATTGGAGCTTGAAAAAGTAATTTTTCAGATAGTATGTTTTTTGAAACATCTTTTTGTTTTTTTGTATTATTTTTTATTTTTGATATTTCGTCATATTTTTCTAAAAATACAGATGGTATTAAAGATGAAATAGACAAATTTCTTTTTGACACAAAATATTTTCCAATAAGAAATGTTGATTCTATGAATTTTTTTAAGAAAATAGAATGTTTTTTAGCGCCTTTTATTTTTTTTAAATTAAAAGGCATATTTTTAATATCTGATTTATTTCCTTTTATATCTTCGCAAGAGATCACAAAACCAAGAATATTTTTATTTCTTACAGAAATATCTACAATATCACCAAGAACTATATTTTGTGATGTAAAATAGGTCAATTCGTCTTTAAAAGAGCTTTTTTGAAAAGGTATTACTGTTACTATTTTCATATTTTTATTTTAACATAATTTATGATATATTTGTTTTATGGGAATTTTTTCAAGAAAATTGGGAATAGATTTAGGAACAGCAAATACATTAGTTTTTATGCCTGGAAAGGGAATTATTTTAAATGAGCCTTCTGTTGTTGCTGTATCTGAACAAGATAATAAAATTTTGGCTATTGGTTTTGAAGCGAAAGATATGATAGGAAAAACTCCAGAATCAATCATTACTTATTGTCCAATGAAAGATGGAGTGATTGCAGACTATCGTGTGACAGAAGCTATGCTTCGTTATTTTATAAATAAAGCGATGGGACCATGGAATATTTTTAAACCTGATGTGATGATATCTGTTCCAGCAGGAGTAACTTCCACAGAACGCAGAGCGGTAATAGAAGCAGCAATACGAGCTGGAGCAAAAAATGCTTATGTTGTTAAAGAACCAATTTTAGCGGCAATAGGTGCTGGTATTCCAATTCATGAATCAAAAGGATACATGGTTGTTGATATAGGAGGAGGAACTACAGACGTAGCAGTTATATCTCTTGGAGGAATTGTACATTGTACATCTGTTAAATGCGCTGGAAATAAAATTGACAAAGCGATAGCAGATTATATTAAAAAAACTTTTAATTTGGCGATAGGAGATAAAACTGCGGAAGAAGTAAAAATAAAAATTGGCGCAGCGGTAAATTTAGAAGAAGAAATTAGAGTTACTATTAAAGGACGAGATTATATTCAAGGACTTCCAAGATCTACGCAAATTTCAACTAATGAAATTGTTAAAGCTATAGATAATGAATTAAAACAAATAATAAAAGCAATTAAAGATGTATTACAAGAAACACCGCCGGAATTAGCTTCTGATATTATGAATCAAGGCATTATTATGACAGGTGGTTCATCTCAATTGAGAAATTTGACTGATTTAGTTTATAGAAAAACAGGAGTTAAAGCTACAGTTTCCGAGGATGCTCTTTATTGTGTCGTAAAAGGTACCGGTATAGCTCTTGAACATTTAGATGTATATAAAAAGACAGTTTTAAGTAAAAAATAAAAATTAGGTACTAGTTGCCAGTGACTAACTTCTAGAACCTAGAACCTATGAACTTAATTAATCAACATTTTGATAAAAATAATTTGCATCATGCATATCTAATAGAGGGTGCGCGTGAAGAAGTAATTCCAGAAATTTTAAAATTTATTGAAATTTTAGGAATAAATATTGTTGGTAATCCAGATTTTTATCACACCACCATTGATTCTTTAAAAATAGATGATGCTTTAAGTTTGAGAAAAATGGGTTCTGAAAAAGCCTTTACTTCTGGCAAAAAAATATTCATTATCAATATTAATAGTTTCACTTTTGATGCCCAAGGAGTTCTTTTAAAAATGTTTGAGGAACCGATAGAAAATACTCATTTTTTTATAATCACACCAAATATTAATTTTTTACAAAAAACTCTTATTTCAAGATTTTATTTAATTAAATCAAAAGATAAATTAGAAAATGAAATAAAACAAGCTAATAATTTTATTAAAATGTCTAAAAGAGATAGAATAGATTTCTTGAAAGAATTACTCGCTAAAAAAGACGAAGATGAATATAGTGAAGTAGATTTAAATTCTGTTTATTTTAGAGCTTTTAAATTTATTAATGCTCTTGAAGTAGTTTTACATCAAAAAGTTTTTTCTGAAAAATATGAAGGTAAAGTTGATTTTTTTGATCAATTTTTTAAAGTTCGTAAATTTATAAGTCAACCAGGATCATCTATTAAAACATTAATGGAATCAGTGGCTTTAATTGTGCCAAATTTTTAATTTCTGATATAATAATCTTATGTTATCCCGTTAGAGATCAAATTGTTTGTTAATGGGATGTTTGTGTGGTATTTTTAATAAATCAAAATAGTCGATAAATAATAATAAAGAAACGGAAATCTAAAGATTTTCTATCTCTAACGGGATGTTATACAATTTTTCAAATTTTAAAAGTGAGTTAAAAAAGGTAGAGGAATTTTTAAGTAAGGAATACAGTCAGCTTAGCACTGGCCGTGCTTCACCAATGGTTTTAGATGGTGTTTCTGTTGAAATTTATGGAGCTTATCAGCCAATTAAAAATATTGCTTCAGTTTCTATAGAAGATCCTAAAACTTTACGTGTTGTTCCTTGGGACAAAAGTCAAGTTAAGGCTATTGAAAAAGCTATTGTGGTAGCAGATTTGGGTTTGTCTGTAGCAACAGATGATATAGGTATTAGAGTTATTTTTCCTCAGCTTACAGAAGAAACAAGACAAAAGCTTGTTAAGGTTCTTAAGGATAAGTTAGAAGATTCAAGAATTACAGTAAGACAAGAACGTGGAAAAGTTTGGGATGAAATTCAAATACAAGAAAAAGAAGGAAAGATTACAGAAGATGAAAAAAAGCGTACAAAAGATGATTTACAAAAAATCATTGATGAAGTAAATAAAAATCTAGAATTAATTTTTGAAAAGAAAGAAAAGGAAGTAATGGGTTAATTATATGAATATACTTATATTTTTTATAATTTTATTAGTGTTAGTTTTGGTTCACGAGGCTGGACATTTTTTTACTGCTAAAGCTTTTAAAATCAGAGTGGATGAATTTGGTTTTGGTTTTCCTCCTAGATTATTTGGCAAGAAAATAGGGGAGACGCTTTATAGTTTTAATTTATTTCCAGTTGGTGGTTTCGTTAAAATTTTTGGAGAAAATTTAGATGAAGCTAATCTTTTAGAAGTTGGATTTTTAGATAAAGAAGAAACGCCAGAAAAAATTGAATTAGCAAAAAGAAGTTTGGCATACAAACCAAAATATCAGCAGGCATTAGTTATGTTTGCAGGAATTTTTTCAAATTTTCTTCTAGCATGGATTTTGTTTTCTTTTGGTTTTATGTCTGGACTTCCTACATCAATAGGTAATCAACAAAAAGGATACGAACTCAAAGATGTTAATTTAGTTGTCGTTTCAGTACTTCCAAAATCTCCAGCAGAAATATCTGGACTTAAATCTGGCGATAAAATAGTTTCAATAAAAAGTGGTAATGATTCTGTTTCTGACATAAATCCTGATACATTAAAATCATTCATAATATCGCACGGAGAAAAAGAAATAGAATTTAGATATTTACGTAAAAATAATAAAGAAATAAATCTTACAAAAATTATTCCAACTCAAAAAGACAATAATACATCACCAAGCATAGGTATTTCTATGGATCAAATAGGAATTGCAAAATTGCCTGTTTTTAAAGCATTTTATGAAGGAATGAAGTTAGACTTATCTGTTACAAAAGACACCGTTGTTGGTCTTTATACGCTTATAAAAGACAGTATTTTAGGAAAAGGTAATCTTGCATCAGTAGCTGGACCTGTTGGTATGGTTGGAATTGTTGGCGATGCTTATAAATTTGGTTTTGCATATTTGCTTTCCTTTGCAGCAATAATATCTGTGAATCTTGCAATAATAAATCTTATTCCATTTCCAGCTTTGGATGGAGGACGGTTATTTTTCTTGCTTATTGAAAAAATAAAAGGTTCTCGTATTAATCCTAAGGTTGCAAACACTGCCAATTTTATAGGTTTTGCACTTCTTATAATATTTATGATTGTTATAACTTATCACGATATTGTTAAGTTGTTTTAAATTTTAAAATGAAGAAATTAAAAGTAGCTTTAATGTTTGGAGGAAAATCAGTTGAGCATGAAGTTTCTTTAATGTCTGCCAAAAATATTGCGAGCGCTTTAAATAAAAATAAATATGAAGTTATTTTTATTGGAATAGACAAGAATGGAAAATGGCTGAAATGTAATTCGGATTTTAAAATAAATAAAAATTTAAAAGAAATTTCTTTGATTGGAAGAAATAACATAAAAAGTGCTAATCAAGGTGATGCGCATTCTATTGTTGTAGATGTAGCTTTTCCAATTTTACATGGTCATTATGGAGAGGATGGGACTATTCAAGGTTTACTAAAGATGGCGGGGATTCCTTTTGTTGGACCATCTATTTTGGGTTCAGCTATGGGTTTTGATAAAGATGTAACAAAAAGATTATTAACAGAAGCTAAAATTCCAAATACTAAATTTTTAACATTTAAAAAAGAAGATAAAATTATTTTTTCTAATGTAAAGAAATTTTTAAGTTTACCAATTATAATAAAACCAGCAAATTCAGGTTCATCTGTGGGCATAAGTAAAGCATCTAATGAAAAAGAATTTAATGAAGCTGTAAAATATGCTTTTAAATTTGATAATAAGATAATTATCGAAAAATTCCTTGAAAATAAAAGGGAAATTGAATGCGCAATATTGGGGAACGAAGACCCTAAAGCATCTGTTTGTGGAGAAGTTATAACTAATACAAAGCATAAATTTTATTCTTATGAAGCGAAATATTTTGATCCGGAAGGAGCTTTGTGTGAAATACCAGCTAAAATTTCAAAATCACTTCAAACAAAAATACAAAATTTAGCAGTTAAAACATTCAAGGTTTTAGGGTTAGAAAATATGTCCAGAATAGACTTTTTTATGGATAAAAAAGGTAATTTGTTTGTAAATGAAGTAAATACTATTCCAGGATTTACAAATATAAGTATGTATCCAACACTTTGGAAACATAGTGGTATTTCATATTCAAATCTGATAGATAAAATAATAGAACTCGCTATTAATAGATATAAAAAAGAAGAGAAATTACAAACATCTTATTTAAAGAATTAAAAAGATGAATTTACCACTTTCATATATAGAAATTTCCAAAAAGAATTTAATTCATAATATTAAAGAATTAAAAAGTTTAACTAAAAAGCCTGCCCGCCGAGGAGGCGGGGGAACAAAAATAGTTTCTATGATTAAAGCTAATGCTTATGGTCATGGGCAAAATGAAATTGCAAAAATTCTTGAACCTCATACAGATTATTTTGGAGTAAATAGTGTTAATGAACTTGAGATACTAAGAAAAGTAACTAAAAAGAAAACTTTTGTTTTAGGTTATGTTTGTGAAAGTAATTTAGAGAAGGCTTTAAAACTTGGATGTGTTTTGTCAGTTTTTTCTTTAGATCATTTTAGAAAAATTAATAAAATAGTTCAAAAATTAAAAAAGATACAAGAAATAAATATTTCAATAGATGCATATTTAGGCAGAGAAGGATTTTTAAATGATGAATTATCTAAATTCTTTAAAGAATTAAAAAAGTCTAAATATATTAAAGTTGTTGGTATTTATGCTCATTTTGCAAACATTGAAGATACTTTAAATTTTTCTCACGCAAATAAGCAAATTAAAAAATACGAAGAAGCTGTTAAAGTAGCATCTCTGTTTGGTTTTTGTAGTTTAGAAACTCATATTTCAGCGACTTCAGGGCTTTTAGCTTATGAAATAAATAAAGGAATTCATCCTGTAATACGTCTTGGTATAGGTCTTTATGGTTTATGGCCGTCAGAAAATTTGAGAGTTTTATATAAGAATAAAATAGAACTTAAACCTGTTCTTTCTTGGAAAACTAAAATTGCGCAAATAAAAACATTACCTGCCGGAAGCACTATTGGTTATGGATTAACTTATAAAACAAAAAAAGAAACAAAGATTGCTGTAATTCCACAAGGGTATTCAGATGGACTTGATCGTGGACTTTCAAATAAAGGGGAAGTACTTATTGGAGGTACAAGATGTAAAATATTAGGGCGTATTGCTATGAATATGTTTGTGGTAGACGTGAGCCATTTGCTCAATGTAAAAGTTGAAGATGAAGTAGTAATCATTGGAAGACAAAAAGATGAGCAAATTACAGTAGAAGAACTTGCTAATCAGACAGGAACTATTAACTATGAAATAGTGGCTCGATTAAGTGCATTGTTGCCGAGAATTATTAAATAAAATTAAAAAAACCGTAATTTTATAAATTACGGTTTTTGTATTTGTGGGTAAGTGTTTAAACAACCTTTTCCCAATTTCTTTTACTGTTTAGAAGATAAGTTTTATCGTATTCTAAAACTTGTTCTTTTTCATCTAACAGAGTAACATCTTTATTTTCCATTTCTATAAGAAAGTAACGATATTCCTCCTTATTCACTAATGCCGATGAACAATAGAGTACTTTTATTTTACTGCCAATTTTAATATCTTTTTTATTCAAATTCGTTCCTTTCCAATCGTTTTTTCCATTTAAATAAAGTATAATAATTGGTAAATACGAATTCAAAATAATTAAAATAATTAGTAGTAAATTTATTTTAAAAATTTCGTAAAAATACATAAGTAATCCAACAGGAGCGACTGACAATACTACTCCTAGTATTATCAGTAAAATTTTTGTTTTTTCATAATATTTGATTTTAAGTTAATAATTAATTGTTAGCTATTCCAAAAATCTCTTAAAGACTCTTAGAACAGCCAACAAAAAATTAATCAAAAAATCATTGTCAAAGAACTATCAACCTTTGAATGATAGCATATTCATATTAATTTGTCAACATTGCGGGCGATGAGGGAATCGTGAGTACACTTTCGGTCACAAGTTTTTACCTGCTGGTAAAACTCGCGACCCCGCCTCGCACCGTCGTGCTCCGGCTTTCGATTCCTAATCTCCACGCATAATAAAACACTCAGACAGAATTTATCTGTCCTTGCGTTATTATTGCGGGCGATGAGGGAATCGAACCCCCGCCAACGGTTTTGGAGACCGTTGTTCTACCACTAAACTAATCGCCCACATTCCCGACCTAGGCCGGGAAGCAGAAGTGCGTGAATTGTAAAAAATAATACACTTCTCAAAGATATATCTTGCGATAATATCTTATAAAAAGAACAAGCAACAAAACCTTTTGTTGCTTGTCTATTATAACAGAATGAATTAAAAATCAAAAATCTGCCTCGTCGGCAAACGGGTTATTTCTTGATTTCTTTATGTTTAGTTTTCTTCTTGCACCATTTACAGAATTTATTAAGCTCGATCTTTTTAGTAACGAGTTTTTTGTTCTTGCTAGACCAATAGTTGATTCTTTTGCAAGTTCCGCACGCAAGTTTTATAAGTCTATCTTGTGACATATGAGTATTCTAATATATTTAAAGCTTAAAAGCAACTGTATTAATATATGTATATTTATTATTTGACTAAAATTAGTAAAGATGATAAAATCATAGAAATAAATAAGTTTTTTGTTAAATTAAAAAATCTAAATATTATGGGAACAAAAAAATTAAACATGGAAAAACATGGGTTAATTTTAAATAGATTAACCTTTAACCTTGATTATGCCGAAGATTTTATAGCAGAAATGGCAAAAAAACAAGGACTTATATTAAAAAGTTTTTTTAATATTAAATACTTTTATCCACCTAGTGATAATAATCATATAACATTAGGTTTAACGGAATTTATAAGCCGGGAAACTGGAATAACTTGGGATGATAATATACTTGAAAGAGCTAATTGGCAGTGTTGCAACACTGGTTCAAAATTAGCATCTATATTATTGGAAAATCAAGATCAGATTCCAGAAACATGGGAAAAATACAAACTATTTTTTCCAGGAACCGTTTTTATTAGTCAAAGTGGAAGGAGATTTATAGTAATGCTCTTTAAAGGTAAAAAAGATTGGGAATTTAAATTTAGATTAATTGAAGGATTCCCAGTTTTAAAACAAGCACGCTTTGTGTTTGATTGTAGAAAAATTTCTTTTCCTTCAAAAATCACACTTAATTCTTTTAAAAGAAAAATTTCATTAAATGTGATTGAAACAAGATAAAATAAAGCCTTAAGAAGTAAAAACTCTTAAGGCTTTTTTGACGCATCAAACCACTTTATTTTTGGGTCTCTTTTAAAATAAGTCATCTGACGTTTCGCATATTTAAAAATCTCAGAGTTTAATCTTTTCAACATTTCTTCTTTTGTAATCTTTTTCTGTAAACAAAGAGCCACATAACGATATTCAAGTCCAAGTTCTTCCATCCTTTTCCAACTAAGTCCATTTTTATGTAAATTTTGTATTTCTTTTAACATTCCATTTTCTATCCTAGAAAGTAATCTTTTATTTATTTTTTCTTTTAAAAGTTCTAATGGCATATAAAGCCCGATTTTAATAAATTCATATAGTGATACACTTTCTGCACGTGCTAAGTTTGTGTCACTTTGTAGTTTTGGTACTTTACCTAAAACTTTTGCTATTTCTATTGCGCGAATTAATCGAACTTTATTTTTTGAATCAATATTTTTAGCTCTCCTTTGGTCTAATTTTTTAAGCATTTTAAAAAGCTCTTCTGTTGTTTTTTTATTTAAAGATATTCTAAGTTTTTCATTTGGTGGAACTTCTGGAAAAATTGTGTTGTTTACAACTGCATCAATATAAAATCCAGTACCTCCACAAATTATCGGGATTTTTTCACGAGCTATTATTTCTTCTATTTTTTTATCAGCTAATTTCTTATAATCAGCGACAGTAAATTTGTTTTTAGCATTTGCCACATCAAGTAAATAATGAGGAATGCCCTTCATTTCTTTATTTGTAATCTTTCCTGTTCCTAAATCAAGCCCTTTATAAACCTGCCTAGAATCAGCTGAAATGACCTCACCACCCACTTTTTGGGCGATTTTAACAGCTAAATCGCTCTTTCCAGTGGCAGTTTGACCAAGTATTACAATAATCTTAGGTTTTTCTTTTATCATATTTAAGCTATAATCAAACCAATAAGTCGATTAGTAAAGATTTTATCATAAATTAAGAATATAAAAATATGGGAATGGAGAATAAAAAACCAATATCACTAAAAGAACAAAAAGTACTAGACGAACATTTTAAAACTAGCAATGGTCACACTAATATAAGTCCGGATTTCACAAATGCTTATTCAATGAATATAAGTATGATAAAAGATGAAAAAATGCTTATGTCTCTAGGTCCAATCGATCACTATGATGTTTACATGAAAACTGCTTGGCCGAATATGTATGAACTAATAATGGAAAAAAGTAATAAAGAAACTATCACAAAAATAGATAAGTTGATAGACGAATACAATTCTGCTTTACTAGAAAAAAATAATAGTGTAGATAAATTAGAAATTTTAAACAAAATTAAGACTTTAACTTACTCGTTAAAGAAATAAAAAAAGTTTATTTCAATATTTTTATATCAGCTCCTATGGAGTTTAGGCGTTTTACAATATCTTCATAGCCACGATTTATCATATAAACATTTCTCAATATGGAAGTTCCTTCGGCGGCAAGCATAGAAATAAGAATAATTACAGATGGGCGAAGTGCAGGAGGACAAACTACTTGTGCAGCTTTTAAATGCGTCCCACCAGTAATATAAACTCTATGCGGATCGGCCAATGTTATATTTGCTCCCAATCTATTTAATTCTGTAAAATAAATTGCTCTATTTTCATAAAACCAATCGTGAATAAGAGTAGTGCCTTTTGCTTTTACTGCTATTGGCACAAAAAATGGAAGATTATCTATATTTATTCCAGGATACGGATTGGCGTGTAATTTATCTTCGGGAGCTTTTAATTTGCTTGGAAAAATTTCTATATCAACTAATTTTGTTTTGTTATTATAGGAAAGATATTTTTTAAGAGTTTTATATTTCAAACCCATTTTTTTTAATTTATATAATTCAAGAGTTAAAAAATCTATCGGACATCTTTTGATTATTAAATGTGAGTCGGTAGCGATTGCAGAAGAAATAAACATCATTGATTCAATAGGATCCTCACTATTTGAATATTCAACATTTTTATTTATATCTTTTATTCCATCAATTATTAAAGTTCCAGTGCCAATACCTTGTATTTTTACTCCAAGAGTTTGTAAAAAGAAACACATTTCTTGCACCATATAATTTCCACTAGCGCATTCTATTGTGGTTCTGCCATTTATTTTTGATGCAAGCATTATTGCATTTTCACAAGCAGTATCACCAGATTCATACATTACAATATCTGATGGTTTTAGTTTTGGAACAAATACATCATAACTTTCGCAAGTTGTTTTAATTTTTAAACCAAATTCTTCAAAAGCATAAATATGAGCACTTATAGTTCTTTTTCCGAGCTTGCAACCTTGAGCATGTGGTAAGGAAAATTTAGGCAAAAGGTGAGCAAGCGGTCCCATAAACATTATTATTGAACGAGTTTTTACTGCTGAATCCACATTTATATTTTTTAAATTTATATTTTTGGGTGGAGTAATTTTAATTGAATTTTGCGCAATCCATTCTATTTTTACTCCAATACTTTCTATAATTTCAATAACTCTGTAAACTTCTTCTATGCGAGCAATACCATGAAGGGTAGTAATTCCTTTATTTAATAGGGAAGCGCAAAGAAGTCCAACTGATCCATTTTTAGAAAAACTTGTAGAAATAGAACCGTGAAGTTTCTTTCCTCCTACGATTTTGAAATCTAATACTTTACTTTTTATTTCTTTTTTTGCCATAAAACGTGCCCAGGGAGAGAATCGAACTCTCATGATGTTGCCATCAATAGATTTTGAGTCTATCGCGTCTACCAATTCCGCCACCTGGGCAATTCACACATTTTACACAAAAAACAACATAAAATCAATTTTTGAAAATAAAATTTTTATGCTAAAATACAGAAATGTCCAATATATATTCCAACTCAATTTTTTGGATTGATACAGATAAAATCAAACCAAATCCATATCAACCAAGGCGAGAATTTGACGAAGCTCGTCTTTCTGATTTAGCTGATTCAATAAAGCAATATGGTGTACTTCAACCTTTAATTGTTTCTCGTGTTGAAAAAGAAAAAGAAGACGGCGGACTTGTGACAGAATACGAACTTATTGCAGGAGAACGCAGACTTCGCGCAGCGATGATAGCTCGAGTTTCTCAAGTACCAGCAATTATTCGCGAAGGTGATAGTTCAATGATGAAGCTTGAGCTTGCAATTATTGAGAACTTACAAAGAGAAGATCTGAATGTTGTAGATCGCGCAAGAGCATTTTTCCAATTAGCAAATGAATTTAAATTCACTCACAACGAAATTGCAAAGAAAATGGGACGAAGTAGAGAATATGTTTCAAATACATTACGTATTCTTTCTTTATCTGAAGAAATTTTACAAGCTCTTTCAGAAGGAAAAATTACAGAAGGACATACAAGACCAATATTAATGCTAGCAGATCATCCAGAAGAACAATTAGTTTTATTTAAAGAAATCGTATATAAGAAAATCACAGTCCGTGAAGCAGAAAGATTAGCAAGAAAAATTGCATTTGATCGTGTTCGTAAAAAAGAGTTTATGCCAGATCCTGAAATCATTGAGCTTGAAGAAGAATTTCAAGATAAACTTGGTACTCGCGTGCATATAGACAGAAAGGAATTAGGAGGACAAATAAAAATTGATTTCTTTTCAACAGAAGATCTTCGTGCGATATTAGATTTGATAAATAAGTCTAATATTGAAAAAAAACCAGCTGAAATGTTGGAAAATTATATCGCGCAAAATACTCTTAAAACAGACGGGGAGATTTTAAATGAAAATAAAGAAATAAAAACAGATGAAGCACCAGTAGACGATAGAACAGGAGAAGAAATCAAAAAAGACGAAGACGAACTTTATAATATTTCTAATTTCAGTATTTAGGAACGACCAAAGGATTTAAGTTTAGCAAGTAAACTATTTTTTTCTAAATAAGCCTTAATGTGCTTTTTAGCATTGGTTGTTTTTGTATAGTCTAACCATTTTCCAGAAGGATGTGCGTCTTTTTTCTTTATTATTTCGACAATGTCTGCATTTTTTAATTTAGCAAAAATTTGAGACATTTTGCCATTTACTTTTGCGCTTATTATATGATTGCCAACATCGGTATGAATAGCATAAGCGAAATCAATAGGACTTGAGTCTTTTGGTAAATCTACAACGTCACCCTTAGGTGTAAAAATAAATATTCTGTCATTAAAAAAATCTGTTTTTAAATGCTCAATAAATTTTTCTGGCTTACCTTCAACATTTTTTAAATCTTTCAATTCATCAAGCCATTCAAATTTTGATTTATCATCATTAATTTTTTTACCTTTATTTTCTTTGTATGCAAAATGCGCAGCGATACCATAAGCCGCTTCTTTATGCATTTCTTCTGTTCTTATTTGAATTTCAGCAATACCACCTGAGCCAGTGAAAATAGTAGTATGCAAGCTTCTATATCCATTTGGTTTTGGAACAGCGATATAATCTTTAATTCTACCTGGTAATGGTCTCCATATTGAATGCACTATTCCAAGTACTCGATAACAATCTTCAACATTTTTTACCACTACGCGTAAAGCTACTATGTCATGGACTTTACTCATATCCATATCGTAATTCAATAATTTTTTGTAAAGACTGTATTTATATTTAATTCTATAATCTATTTTTATAAAAATTACTTTATTTTTTTCTAGCTCTTTTTCAAGTTCTTCTTTTACTTCAGTTAAATATTTCTTATATAGTTCTTCTTTTTCTTTTATTAATTCTTCTATGAATGCGTATTCTTTAGGATAAACATAAGGAAAAGCAGCATCTTCTATTTGACCTTTCAATTTTCCCATTCCGAGTCTATTTGCAAGGGGAGCATAAACTTCAATAGATTCGAGCGCTATTCTTTTTCTTTTATCTTCTCGAATGTGTTGTAAGGTATTTAAGTTGTGTAATCTATCAGCAAATTTAATAATAACAACACGGAGATCATTTGCCATTGCAATAAAAAATTTTCTTAAACTTTCTACGTGTCTTTCATGACCTCTGTATTTCAAAGTTCCTAATTTTGTAACTCCATTAACAAGAAAAACAATATCTTCCCCGAATTCTTTTATTAATTCTTCTTTTTTTGTTTCAGTATCTTCTAATACGTCATGCAAAAGCCCTGCTGATATTGTCGTCGCGTCCATTCCTAAAGTAGCTAAAATTTTTGCAGTCTCAAAAACGTGAACAAAATAAGGTTCACCACTCATTCTTTTTTGATCTCCATGAGCTTTTTCAGCAAAATCCGCCGCTTTTTGAATGAGTTCTTCGTCTTTTTTATTTATTTCACCTTCAATTAAATCAAAGATTTCTTTAACATTCGCCATCCCAGTACTAAAATTTTATTAATAATAATTTATCTTTATATCCCGTAATCAAAAATTTAGTACGGGACAAGTAAAAACATTATAGCACTTTAAAAATATTTGTTGACTTTATTTTTTTGTTTAATTGACAAGATAGGTAATATATAGTAAACTCTAACTAGAATTTACAGAAATTTTATGATTTTTAAGTTTCAAAACCAGAACCATTTGGTTCTTTAAAAATTTAATACTTATGAAAAAAATTAATTTTTTACAAATACTCGTAATAAGTATTTGTAGTGTAGTGTTTCTTCAAAGTTGTGGTCCAACAGTACAAGAATTACAGGAACAAAACGAAGAAGAATTACTAAAAACAGATAAAGCTGGAAAAATTATAATTGATCTTTCTGGCGTAGAAACTAACGGAAATTTTAGTAAAATTCCTACTGGGATGGAAAATTACTGGCACAGCAGCGAAGGAACGTATGGTATTCCATATGTATCTTCAGATAAATATCTTATAAAGATAAATTTAATTTTGAATGAGTTTGAAAAACAAAAAAAAGTTAAGGTAGTTAACTATTCAATAGTAGGAGTTTATGAAACAATAGAAAAAGATAGTGGAATATATTATAGTAAACAACTATACTTAATGGTTATAACTGAGCCAGTTGAAGACCCTATCTCTGTTAATATCTTAAGAGAATTAAAGAAACAAAATAAAGAAATTAAAGAATTAAGGAAATCAAACAAATCACTTAATCTGAAACTCAATAAAGTTTCAAACAAAATTGATGCATTGATTAAAAGATAAAAATGAAAAAATAATTTAAAAACTGAGAGTTTACACTTTCAGTTTTTTTATTCCATTTTATTTAATTTATGAGGATTGTGATTAGGACAAGTTTTATTTGAACAACGCTCTGGTATCGTTTTTGTGCCTTCCATCATTAAAGATCCACAAAGATTACAAATTCTTCCTGTGGGTTTAGATTTCATATTAAATTTACAATCTGGATAATTTGAACAAGAATAGAATATTCCAAATCTACCACGACGTTCACTAATTTCACCAGTTTTACATTCTGGACATTTAACACCAGTTCTTTTTTTAGCTTCTTCTGCTTCATCTTTTTTAATGAATTTACATTTTGGATAACGAGAACAAGATATAAAAGATCCAAATTTTCCCTCACGCACAACTAATTTTCCTCCTTTCTTTTCTCCACAAAGAGGACAAGCTTCACCAGTTTCTTTCGGTCCAGCCATTTCTATACCATCAAGTTTCAATGCTCCGTCACAATCAGGATATCGAGAACATGAATAGAATTTACCATTTTTAGAAAGTTTTATTATCATAGAACTTCCACATTTAGGACATTTTATATTCTCAGGTGCTTCTCCTAGATTTGTAGCTTTTTCTAATTTTTCTTTTGATTTAACTTCTTTTGAAAAAGGAATATAAAAATCTTTTAATGTTTTTTCATATTCTCTTTCACCGCGAGAAATTTCATCGAGTTCATCTTCCATTTCAGCAGTGAATGTATCTGAAATATAATTTGCAAAATTCTTTTCAAGAAAATCAGAAACAACTTCACCCACATCAGTAGGGAATAAAGTTCTCCCTTCTTTGTTTACATAACCTCGCTCTTCGATAGTCTTCATTATTGAAGCATAAGTTGAAGGTCTGCCTATTCCGCGAGCTTCAAGTTCTTTCACGAGTCCTGCTTCAGAATATCTATTTGGTGGTTCTGTAAATTTTTCTTCACTAGTTAGATCAATCAATTTTAATTTTTCTCCTTCTTTAACTTCTGGAAGTTCCACATCTTCTCCACGAGCGTCAGCGTCAACTTTGAGCCATCCAGGGAAAAGAAGTCTTGAACCATTTGCCACAAAATCTGGATATTCTTCATGTCCTTCAATAACTCCAGAAATTTTTGTTTTTAACAACTTCGCATCAGTCATTTGAGAAGACACTGTGCGTTCCCAAATAAGTCTATAAAGTCTTGTTTGCTCATCTGTCCCAGCTTCGAAATTTTCTACATGCGTAGGACGAATAGCTTCGTGTGCTTCTTGAGCATTCTTTGATTTAGTTTTATATATTCTGGCTTCTGAATATTCTGTGCCGTATTCTTTATCAATTAAAGAAAGTATTTGCGCTTGAGCAACTTTTGATAGATTTGTACTATCCGTTCTCATATATGTGATATGCCCAGCTTCATAAAGTTTTTGAGCTATTTGCATTGTACGAGAAGGAGAATATCCCAAACGTGAACTTGCTGTTTGTTGTAATGTTGAAGTTGTGAACGGTGCACGAGGAGATCTTTTTTGTTCAGATTCTTTAACTCCTTTAACTTTCCAAGTTCCATTTTTTCCATCATGAAGAATTTTATCTACTAAATTTTTATCACGAGGTTCTTCTGAACATTCTAAAGTAATTTTTTCCCATCCTGCCTGAGGAGGGGTGCTACGACCTTGAGTCGGAGCGGGGTGGTGGGAGGTTTCAAAAAGTCCAAAAATCCTCCAGAATTTTTCCGGTACGAAAGCTCGAATTTCTCTTTCACGTTCCATTATTATGCGAAGCGCAGGGGATTGAACACGTCCCGCAGAAAGTCCATAACGAACTTTTTTCCAAATTAATCCTGAAAGATCATAACCTACAAGTCTATCAAGAACTCTACGAGCTTCTTGAGCGCGTCGTAGTGGTGTATCTATATCTCTAGGATGCTTCAATGCTTCTTCAACAGCGTCTTTAGTAATTTCATGAAATGTTACACGCTTCACAGGAGCTTTAATTTTTTTATCTTCTTTCAATAATTCTTCTATATGCCAAGCAATAGCTTCTCCTTCACGGTCGGGGTCTGTCGCTAAAAGTATTTCATTTGCTTTTTCTCCAAGAGATTGAAGTTCATGTACAATTTTTTCCTTACCTTTAGAAATCTCATAATGTGGCACGAATCCAGCTTCTATATCTATGGCTTGTTTGTTTGATTTTGGTAAATCACGAATATGCCCAACAGAAGCACGTACTGTGTACGCGCCCTCAAGATACTTCTCAATAGTCTTTGCTTTTGAAGGGGACTCAACGATTAGTAGTCTCATAGCATGTATCATATAACACACAACACGAAATGTATAATAATTTTTTCTTATCTAAATGCTATGTGTTATATGTTATGTGCTACAGTATTACACGAAAATAGAATTTTTGGCAAATATGATTTATTAAAATGTATATAAATTGACATTTTTATTAATAATGATATTATTGATTTTGAATCAAGTACAAACCTAAAATTAAATATTATGGAAAAAATTGTTGCAACTAATTTCAGTGAAAATGAGATGGTTAAAAAGATCAAAGATCTTTTCATAAAAATTAAACAAGATTATAAGTATGAGAATTTAATCAAAAATTTAGAGGAATATTGGGTTAAACCAAATACTTTAGTTATTAAATATGTAAACAACAAAAAGAACCAAGTATTTATAAAATTTGTAATAACAAATCACAAAATTCTTTTTAAATCACATTCTGAAACTGAAATAATAGTTTTTGATATAATAATTGAAAACTTGATACAAAAAACACTAGTACCTATATCTGCATAATTATTATAATAATTATTAAAAAGACCTCTAAATAATTCGGGGTCTTTTTTTATGCCAATCTTATTTCTCCCATTTCTTCTTTTATTAGTCCTTTTATTTCCATTATAGAAAGTAGGGAATTCGCTATAGATGTTTGCATTTTCATCGCACGAATTAAATCATCCCGAGGTTGAGGTTCTCTCAATAAAGCAATTATTTTCTTTTCTTCAGGTTATAAATCTTCAAAAAGTTTCACTTGTTTACTTTCATCTTTTTCTAATTCAAAACCAAGTGCTTCTAATACATCTTCTGAGCAAGTTACAGGAGTCGCTCCTTGGCGAATCAATCTATTTGTACCTTTTGAACTTGGAGAAAAGATAGATCCAGGAATTGCGAGCAGGTCACGATTGTATTCTGTTGTAAGTCGCGCAGTTATTAGAGTACCAGATTTTTCTTCTGCTTCTATTACAAGCACAGCTTTTGACATACCAGCCATAAGCCTATTACGCATAGGGAAACTCCATTGTGTCGCTTTGAAGTCTGGTTCAAATTCTGAAATCAAACATCCACCACTCTCTAAAACTTCTCGAATTAATCTCACGTTTGTTTTTGGATACATAGCTTCATCAGAAAGTCCTGAGCCGGGGAATACTAAAGTCTTGAGTCCGACTTGCATCGCTTTCTTGTGCGCAATCGTATCTATGCCCATAGCAAAACCAGAAACTATTGCGATAGGGTAGCCTTTTAAACCAGCAATTATTTTTTCACATGCTTCTTTCCCGTAAGAAGTAAATTTACGAGAACCAACAACGCATAAATAAATTAAATCCTCTTTAGGCAATTCTCCTATAATCCAAAGATCCTCCGGTGGTTGCGGAATTTCTAAAAGTTGAGGAGGGAATTTATCTTTTGGTAATTTTTTAATTTCACCAGTCATATTTTGTAATTATAACAAGTCATTATGATTTTAAATTATTAAAATATTCAATACAAATCATTGTTGACATTAAGTCAAATATAGTATAATATACAAACAAATAGTATTTTTGAAATAATTGTTTAACTTAAATTAAAATCTTATGAAAAAAGCAGTAGTGTATTTCAGAAAAATCGGAAAAAGGATAATTTTTGTAATTATTATTTTCCTTGTTGTATTTAACTTTAGTACAGAAAGTTATGCACAAAAATTTAACACCAAAAATCTAGGGTATAAAACTTGGGTTGAGATGGTGGATTTAAACAACGATGGACTTTTTGATGAATACACCGTAACCCAATATGCGGAAGACCAGGATGGCAACATCATTGACAGTTGTTGTATAACATTAGACGGCTGGTCAGAAAAAAAATATGTTTCAGGTTATCTTTGTTTTGTGGGAGATATTATGTCTGCTGGAGCAAATACTTATCAATCTTTAAGAGAAAAAATTCATGTTAAGCATTTATCAAATGGTAAAATAATTCGTTTTGTTACATGTTTTGATAAACCATTGAAAGATTACGTTCTTAAGACAAAGGCTCCTTGTTATGCTTTTGGTGGCTATGGCGCTTATTCTTTAGAGATAAAGGCTGATGATCTACTTTGTAAAATGGAACAAGGGTATGAAAAAGATTTTTTACCCAATATCGTTCCTAAACAATAGAAATAAATATTTAAAAAGACCTCACTTGGGGTCTTTTTTTATTTTAAAGAAGTTAATTAAATATTGTTATAGAATTAACTTTAATATATAATGGATGGATGTTAGATATAAAATTTATTCGTGAAAATAAAGAAATCGTGCAAGCGGGGGCGACTAAAAAGCACGTAAATATTGATATTGAACAACTTATTAAACTCGATGAAGAGCGTTTAAAAATACTTAAAGAAGTAGAAGATCTACGAAGTGAGGTGAATAGAGTTTCAAATGACATAGCTCGCGATCAAGATCCTGCGCTTAAAATTCAGCTTATTGAAGAAATGCGCGCAGTAAAAGAAGATATAAAAGGTAAAGAAGAAAAATTAAAACAAATTACAGAAGAATGGCAGAAGTTGATGCTTGAAGTTCCTAACGTTCCAGATATTTCTGTACCAGATGGATTAGAAGATACAGACAATCAAGAAATAAAAACTTGGGGAGAAAAATTTGAATTTGCTCCAAAAGATCATTTGGAAATAATGACTACACTTAAGATGGTAGATTTTGAAAGAGGAACAAAACTTCACGGATTTCGTGGATATTTTTTGACTAACGATGGAGCACGTTTGTGTTTTGCAATTTGGAATTATGCAATGGACTTTTTCTCTGCTCGTGGTTTTTCTCCAATTATTCCTCCAGTTATAGTAAGAAAACAAAATCTATATGGTACAGCTCATTTACCGGGTGATGTAGAAGATTTTTATACTACTCAAGATGGTGATGTTCTTGCTGGAACAGCTGAAGTGCCACTTATGGGTATGCACTCAGGAGAAACTTTAGACAAAAGTTCTTTCCCAATAAAATATTTAGGATTTTCTCCATGTTTCCGACGTGAAGCGGGAAGCCATGGGAAAGATGTTAAAGGTTTGATACGCGTACATGAATTTTATAAATTAGAACAAGTTGTTTTATGTGAAGCCAATCATGAAACTTCTGTAAAATTACACGAAGAATTAAATAGAAACACTGAAGAATTTATTGAATCTTTAAATATTCCATATCGTACAGTTATAAACTGCGGAGGAGATCTAGGCCTTGGACAAGTTAAAAAGTACGATATAGAGCTTTGGGTTCCTAAGGAAGGGAAATACCGTGAGATATCTTCTGCTTCATATTTTCATGATTTTCAATGTCGTCGTTTTGGTATTCGTTATAAAAACGAAGATGGAAAAATGCTTTATGCTCACTCTTTAAACTCTACAGCTATCCCAACACCTAGAATTCTTGTTTCTATGGTTGAAAACTTTCAACAAGCTGATAGCTCAATAAAAATCCCAGAAGTTCTACAAAAATATATGGGAAATAAAGAATTTATTAAATAAAAGATTTCGCTAAATCAATGCAAAAACGAAATGTTTTAAATTCTAAGCATTTAGAAGAACTAAAGAGAAAGAAACGTAGAATTTTAAGAAATAAAATTATTTTTTTTGTTATTATTTTTATTATTTTTTTAACAGGACTTATTTTTCTTTCTAGATGGGAAAATATAAATATAAATACTATTCGCGTATTAGAAAATAAAGTTGTTGAAACCAAAGACATAGTAAATATAATACATTCAAAGATCGATGGGCATTATCTGGGTCTTTTCCCTAAAACCAATTTCATACTTTTGCCAAACAGAGCCATAAAAAATGAATTGCATTCAAAATTTAAAAGATTAAAAGATATCAAAATAGACACAACAGATACAAATACTCTTGAAATAACAGTATCTGAATATAATGGCAAATACACTTGGTGTGGAAACGATATTCCTTTAGATGAATCACCAGAAGAAAATAAATGCTATTTTATGGACGAAAATGGTTATATTTTTGATGAAGCAATTTATTTCTCTGGTAATGTTTATTTTAAATTTTTTGGAAAAATTAAAGATGATACAGAAAATCCTATTGGATCATATTTTTTACCAGAAAATTTTACACAAATAATATCTTTTGTTGATAATTTAAAACAAATGGGTATTAAATTATCTTCTTTGCTTACTAAAGAAGATGGGGATATTGAAATATATCTTAAACCCAATAATAGTGTAAATATCCCAAAAATAATATTTAAATCAACATCTGATTTTAATAAGGTTGCAGAAAATTTACAATCAGTATTAACAACAGAACCATTCCAATCAGATTTTAAAAATAAATATTCTTCACTTTTATATATTGATTTAAGATTTGGAAATAAAGTTTACTATAAATTTGCAGAGAAAATAAAAAATGAATAATTTAGGATTTTGGAAAAAACTTAAAAAACCTATTTTTTGTCTTGCACCAATGGCAGATGTTACGGATTGTGCTTTTAGACAAATAATCACAAAGTATGGCAAACCAGATGTTTTTTGGACTGAATTCGTATCAGCAGACGGTCTCGCTTCAGCAGGAAAAAAGAAACTCCTAATTGATTTAAAATTTTTAAAAAATGAACATCCTATTATTGCACAAATTTTTGGTTCTAAACCTGAAAATATAAAGAATGCTTCAGCGCTCTGCGCCAAGCTTGGTTTTGATGGAGTTGATATAAATATGGGTTGCCCTGATAGATCAATAGAGAAACAAAATTCCGGCGCATCTATGATGAAGAATCCTAAATTAGCAGAAAAAATAATTAAAGCTGCGAAAGAAGGCGCGTCAAAACTTCCAATTTCTGTTAAAACTCGTATTGGTTACAATAAAAATGAAATAAATACTTGGATACCTTTTCTTTTAAAACAAGATTTAGCAGTCCTTACTGTGCACTTGCGAACTCGCAAAGAAATGTCTAATGTTCCTGCGCATTGGGATCTAATGAAACAAATAGTTAAATTTCGAAATAAAATAAATAAAAATACTTTAATAATAGGTAATGGTGATATTTTAAATTTAGAAGATGGAAAAAAGAAAATAAAAGAATCTGGCTGTGATGGAGTAATGATGGGCAGAGCAATTTTTGGAAATCCATTTTTATTTTCCCCACATGTCAGACATGTGGAAATAAAAGAAAAACTAAAAATTCTTATAGAACATACAAGGCTTTTTAAAAAACTTTTTAGTAAACATAAAAATCTCGCAATTATAAAAAAACATTACAAAGCATATGTGAATGGTTTTGAAGGAGCGAAAGAATTACGAGCAAAACTCATGGAAATAAAAAACACTAAAGAAGTTGAAAATATTATTAATGATTTTTTAAATAAAATTTGATATAATCTCCCAATGCACGACTTAGCATTATATAGAAAATATAGACCTAAAAGCTTCAAAGAAGTGTTAGGACAAGAGCATATAGTGAAAGTGCTAGAAAGCTCAGTTCTATCAAATAAAGTCTCTCATGCGTATTTATTCGTAGGTTCACGTGGTACTGGAAAGACTTCAGTAGCGCGTATTTTCGCTGAACAAATAGGCGTATCAGTAAATGATTTATATGAAATAGATGCAGCTTCAAATAGAGGAATTGACGACATTAGAACTCTTCGCGATGGAGTGCGAGTTTTACCTTTTGATTCAAAATATAAAGTTTACATTATAGACGAAGTACATATGCTTTCTAAAGATGCTTGGGGCGCTTTACTTAAGACTTTAGAAGAGCCACCAAAACATGTGATATTTATTTTAGCTACGACAGAACTTCATAAAGTTCCAGATACTATTATTTCTAGATGCCAAGTTTTCACATTTAAAAAACCATCAGATATTATTTTAAAAAATACAGTTTTAGATATTGCAGAAAAAGAAGGATTCCAATTAGATAATGGATCCGCTGAACTCATAGCAATTCTTGGAGATGGATCATTCCGTGATGCGCAAGGTATTTTGCAAAAAGTTTTAAATTTTGCTAAAACTAAAAAAATTAAAAGAGAAGATATTGAAAAGATTACTGGTGCGCCAAAAACAACATTAGTAAATGATTTTATTTCTTCTATTGCAAATAAGAATCTAGAAGATGGAATATTGTCTGTAAGAAAAGCTTCAAGTGAAAATCTAGATATGAAATTATTCTTGAAACTTATAATTCAGAAATTCCGTATGGCGATAATTCTAAAATATTCTCCAAAACTTGAAAGCGAAATGTCAGGGGATTTATCAGGAGAAGATTTAGAATTTTTGAAAGCGCTTGTAAAACAAGACAAAGAGGGGACCTTACGTTCTCCAGCATTATCTATTTTGCTTGGAGCATATGAGAATATAGAGAATGCATTTATCCCAGAACTTCCCTTAGAACTTGCACTTATAAAAATTCTTTCGGTTGAAAAATAAACCTTTTTAAGGTATTCTTATATTTGTTTACATTGGGAGATCGTCTAACGGTAGGACAGCGGCCTTTGAAGCCGTGAATCTAGGTTCGATTCCTAGTCTCCCAGCAGTTGACAAAAATATTATTATACAATATAATGCTTTTAAATAAATCTTTGTCATAAACTAAATTAGGAGGAACCAAATAATGAAAAAGACACAAAATCTTTTGAACTTTTGTTTAGCTGTATTAATTACTGCTATAGCTTATTTCTTTTTTGAAATAGAAGCTAAATACCTTATTTTAATTTTTATTGCTTCATACCCCTGGAAAATAGGGAAAAATATTTACTCTTTATTTGGAGGAATAAATGAAGATGGAAGTATTTATTCACTTATTTCAATATTCCAAAAAGCTGGTAGAAATGCATTTTGCCTAGTAGACTTATCATTACTTCAAAAAGCAGGCAATACTGCTGTATCTATCGCAGGATTTTCTTTTTATCAAAAAGCAGGTAAAGATGCAATACATCTTTTTAATTTTTCTTTGATTCAGAAAGCAAAAGAAGATACCGTAAATTTTTTTGGATTTTCTTTTTATCAACAAGCAAAACAGGATGCACTGATTTTTATTGGAATTTCATTATTTCAATCTTGTGATAGAAATGCAATAAATGTTTTAGGATTTTCCTCCTACCAAGAAGCTAGTAAAAATGCAATATTTGGTTTAGGTATCTCTCTTTTTCAAAGAGCTGATGTTAAAGCAACATGTGTATTGGGTTTTAATATTCAACAAAAAGCCAATAAAGAAGCTTATATGGGTTTAGGAATATCATTATTTCAATCAGCTCAAGAATTTGGTTATAATCTTAAAAAAGCTCGCGCAATTTTTAACGAAGGTTAAACTTAAAAAAATAAAAAGCCACTTGAGATAATTTCAATATAGTGGTTTTTTTTATTTTCCACCTTTAATAAAAATTCCCAAAGTCACTAGATTGTGCTTAATTTTTAAATAAAAAAAAGCCTTTCTTTGAACAAGAAAGGCTTTTTAATTTTATTTTTTATTCAACACTTACTGGTTTTTCTGCTTCTAAAATAGATTTCTTAATTTTATCAACAGCGTCTCTAATTTCTATATATTTCTTTTCATCCACAAAACGTGCTTCAAAACCATAGCCAATAGTTTGTTCAGAAACCCTTAATCCTTCAGCAATAAACAACATTTCATTAAATGAAAAAGAATAATTAAAATCTTGATTATTGAAACAAAATCTAACAATAATATTGTTGCAATACATAAAATCATCATCTCCAACATATTCTTCATAAAGAATATCAATCTTTCTTAAAGAAAGACCAACTGAAGGATATTTTATTTTTGAAAAAAAATTTTCTCTAAATAGACCTCCAAGAAAAACAGTTGTTTCAGTTAATAAAACAGAGAAAAGATAAACTTCTTTGTTCTTCTTAATCTCTGCTTCTAATTTTTCAACAAAAACTTTAACTTCTTTGTTTAATTCTAATTTTTTAGCTTCTCTCTCTTGTAAGAAAATTGCTAAAGGTACTTCTGATTTAAAAATTTGAATATTCATATTATTGGGTTTTAAATGAGCAAATGCTCGGTTTATACTCTGAATTTTCTGTTTTTAGTTTATCATAATAAAATTGACAAGTCAATGAAAAATTGTTAATGTAAAGATAAATAAATATTTGATAACTTAATAAAAAAGGAGGTAATTATGTCTATAAATGTGCCGGAATCCATTTGGAAAAAAAGAAATATCTTATATAAAGGAAAGTTCACAAAAGTTTTGGACCATAGTATTTCTTGTCCTTGTGCTATTGGACAAACACATCATCATCCATCAGAAGATTTATTGATGGTTGAATTGGAAAACATTGGTACAGTTCCTTTTTTTTGGGACCATTTTAATTTATTAGAACTTAAATATGCAAAATTATTTCCAGATTTATGGAAAGCATTAGATGAAATCCCTAGAGAAGGTTGGGTAAGAAGAGAAGTAAAAAATCCTGAAACAGACCAAGAACATACTATTTCTTTAAGAAATTTAGTTATTAGTATGATTGATCGTCTAACCGAATTTTCGGTAAATGAAATTTTAGAACTTTTGGATATGCTTGAAGTTCATGAATTTCCAGAAATCATAGACGGAGATAAGGTTATTGTTACTTATGATCAAAAAGAAAAGGAAAGGTTAAAAGCTGAAAAATTTAATTCTGAATTTAAAGCTATGATTAAAATTTGCAAAGATCTTCCTTCTCCTTACGGAAAAGAAATATTTTTTCTTTGGCTTCGTTTTGAAAAAGGAAAAGGTAAAGTTCCTGTACTTGCTAGACAGCTTGATAAATATCAAGCAATGGAAAAAGCTTTTGAATACCAAAATATAGGTTGGCCTAAAGTTTTAGCAAAGGCATTCATTGATTATAGTAGAGATGTTATCATCCATCCCGTTCTTAAAGAAAAGATGTTGAATATAGAAAAACAAGCTTCAATTATCTTTTAAATATTTAAAAAGCCTTTCGCAAAGAAAGGCTTTTTTATTTTAAATTAATTAATTTTATTTTTCAGAAAAACATAATAGGTAACGTTCCTTACCTAAGGTATAGTTAAAATTACCTAAAGCAAACCACCAGTTACCATTACTCAGGTGGTGTATATATGGAACTCTAAAATTACCATCATCATCTTTCCATAAAGATTCCTTCTCATCAAAAGAAACAATTCTTGTCCCTAAAGGAAATTTATCATTTTTCATAGATTGTAAAAGTGTTAATCCTTGCGCTCCCACTAAAAAAGCATTTTGCTGTTTCAAGAAAGCTAAGCAATCTTCACTTTTTACTGTATCTAGTATCGGAAAAATTTTAACTTTGTATGTTTTACCTGGTATAAGTTTATTTGATGTTTTAGAAAAGTTCTTACTATTAATATCATTATTATAGTAATCAGTACCTTTTGAATTTTTTACCTGTTTGGTAAATTTATCAATTTGTTTTTTATGGTCATAATCGGTAGGTATTGTAAATTCAAATTCATCAACAGATTGACCAAAATGAAGAGTGTCTTGTGCATTAACCTTTTGCACAGGGAAGCTAGCCATTGTGAATACTATAAACACAAATGCCATAATTAAAGGAGTGTTTTTGTTTTTCATATTATTAGGTTTTAAATGAGCTATTGCTCGGTTTATATTTTGAATTTTCTGTTTTTAATTTATCATAATAAAATTGACAAGTCAACAAAAAAACAAAAAAAACCTTTCTTATTTTGTAAGAAAGGTTTTTATATTTTTTGGCAGAAAATCTGCATCTTAAATTTATTCATCAAATCCCATAAAAGAAGACTTTGGTACAATATCTCCTAGTTGTAATTCTGAATTTATTTCGATTTGTATAGGTGTACAATCAGGACAAAGAATACGACGAAGGTCATATTTTCTCTCTTTTACTTTTTTAGCAAAACAAGCAATATCTTCTCTTTTGGTTACTTTTTTCCATACTGTACTTGTAGCAAACTTATAATTGCCACATCGTTTTGTACACTTAAAAAGTATTCCTTCTGTTGGTAATTCTTTTTCTGCCATAATATTTTATTTTAAATTAATTAAAAAGAAGTTTTTTATATTATAGCAGAAAATTTATAAATACAAACTTAAAAAATTTAAATTTGTATTTTCTAAATAAGCGTGTAATATATACTCATATGCTTAGAATCATAGCTTTTATTATTCTCTTGTTTTCTGTTCTATTTATGCCATTTTATATATCGGCAATTTTAGCAATTTTAGGTATGTTTTATTTTAGAATATTTTGGGAAGCCATCATTATTCTTTCTATCTCCGACTTTCTCTATGGAGCAAAGGAGGTTAAATTTTCAAATACTTTATTTATTTCTTTACTCGTTTCAACATTGATTTTAATTCTAATAGAATTTTTAAAAAGAAAAATGAAGTTTTATAATAAATAATAAATTAAATGATAAGAAGAATATTTAGAAAAAAGAGAATAAAAAACATAAATTCTTTCGTTGAACCAGACGAAATTTTTCTTGATTCAAAAAATCTACAAAATTTCAACCGTCAGCAATTTGAAGGAAGAATTGAAAAAGCAATTCCCAAAAAAACAATACTGTTTCTGGGTATTTTTTTTATAATTTCTGGAATAATGTTTTCATCCAGATTATGGTATCTTCAAATACAAAAAGGTGAAAGTTATTTCAAAAGAAGTGAAAATAATACATTAGAAAAACAAATAATCTTTGCTGACAGGGGAATAATATATGACAGAAATCAAAAAGAACTTGTTTGGAACAAAAAAGAAGATACTACAGATTTTACAATTAGATCTTATCTATCACCCGGATTTTCGCATATTTTAGGATATGTAAGCTATCCAATGAAAGATAAAACCGGTAACTATTGGCAAAATGAATTCATAGGAAAAGATGGTTTAGAAAAACAATACGCTGATTTGCTAAAAGGTGAGAATGGTTCAAAAATAGTAGAAATGGACGCTACAAAAGAAATTCATTCAGAAAATATTGTAAATGCTCCAAAAAGAGGAAGCGACCTAATAACAACAATAGATTCACGCATTCAAACTGAATTATTTACTTTAATTAAAAATCTGTCAGAAAGAAATTCTTTTAATGGCGGAGCCGGCATAATGATGAATGTTGAAAACGGAGAAATAATAACTTCCACAAGTTTTCCAGAATATAATTCAGAAATATTATCACTAGGCAAAGACTCTGCAATAATTAAAGGATATTTAAATGATAAAAGAAAAGTATTTATGGATAAAAACATTTCTGGTCTTTATACTCCAGGATCCATCGTAAAACCATTCTTTGCTATTGGAGCTCTAGCAGAAGGAGTAATAGATCCATATAAAAAAATTCTATCAACTGGCTCTATCTCAATTCAAAATCCATATTTTAAAGATCAAAAAACAATTTTCAAAGACTGGAAAGCTCATGGATGGGTAGATATGCGAAAAGCTATTGCTGTATCTAGTGACGTTTATTTTTATGCAATTGGTGGAGGTTTTGAAGATCAAAAAGGTTTGGGAATATTAAATATTGAAAAATATGCGCAACTTTTTGGCATAGGAGAAATAACAGGTGTTGATTTACCGGATGAAACTGAAGGGATAATTCCAAGTCTAGAATGGAAAGCGAAAAATTTCAAAGGTGATGATTGGCGTATTGGAGACACATATCACACTGCAATCGGACAATACGGCTTTCAAGTTACACCATTGCAAATGGTAAGAGGAATCGGAGCAATAGCGAATTATGGAAAATTAGTAACTCCGCATTTTATTCTAGGTAATCAAGAAAAAGAAACGAAAATTACAACAATAGATTTAGAAAGAAAATTTTTTGATATAATTCACGAAGGAATGAGAGATGGAGTATTATATGGTACATCAATAGCTCTTAATGTGCCTTATGTGAAAGTTGCTTCAAAAACAGGTACTGCGCAACTTGGAGTCTTAAAAAATAAAGTAAATTCATGGGTAATGGGTTTTTTCCCTTATGATAATCCTAAGTATGCATTTATTGTGCTTATGGAAGCCGGTCCTTCAACAAATAGCACAGGCGCATCAAGTATTATGGCACAATTACTCAACTGGATGTCTATAAATACTCCAGAATATTTTAAATAAAAAAACTCAGTCGCCTTAATCTATTAAGTTTTTAAACCATTTTTTAAAATTTGTTGCATATTTACATATTGGTGCTGTATAATAGAGGAATGCGAAAAGCAAGGATATTTTTAACGTTAGGTATTTGGATTTCTATATTGCCATATTTAGGTTTTCCATATTCATGGAAGAATGTTTTGTTCACTATTTCCGGTTTAGTTATTATCTACTTAAGTTATATAATATACAGAGAATCTAAAATAAAAGATAATAAAACTTCAGATAATTTTTCAGAAAATAGTGATTTTTATAAAAATTAAAAAATTATTAATATGTTAGAATTTTTTAAAACGAAGCGTACTTATGCTTTAATTTTATTTGTTGCTGGATTTTTTATATTTGGAATTTATATAGGTTTTCATAATCAACCAGAAATAAATAAAATTACAAGTATTGTAAATAAAAATACACCCCCAAATATACAAGCGGATTTTGGATCTTTTTGGAAAGTATGGAATACAATAAATGAAAAATATCCTCAAACAGAAAAAATAACTGACCAAGAAAGAATTAACGGTGCAATTTCAGGTCTTGTAGAATCTTTAAATGATCCATATAGTGTATATTTTAATCCTGACGATTCAAAAACGTTTGAAGAAGAAATCACAGGATCTTTTAGTGGTATTGGAATGGAAGTCGGAATCAAAGATAAAATTCTTACAGTCATTGCTCCACTTAAAAATACACCTGCTTACAAAGCAAATATAAAACCTGGTGATAAAATTTTAAAAATAGACAATAAAATTACATCGGACTTAAGTATTGAAAAAGCTATCGAACTTATCCGTGGTGAAAAAGACACCACAGTCAGTCTTACAATTTTTAGAGAAGGGGATAAAGAACCAAGAGAAATAAAAATTATACGAGATATTATTAACGTGCCAACTCTTGATACAGAATTAAGAAAAGATGATATTTTTGTAATAAAACTTTACAGCTTTTCAGCCAACTCAGCTAGTCTTTTTCGTAATGCATTAAAAGAATTTTCATTATCTAAAAGTGATAAATTAATATTAGATTTACGAGGAAATCCCGGTGGATACTTAGAATCAGCAGTAGATATGGCGAGCTGGTTCTTACCACAAGGTAAAGCTATTTTAATAGAAGATTATGGCGATAATATAAAACAAAAAATATATAGAAGCAAGGGTTATAATATTTTTAATGATAAATTAAAATTTATAATATTAATAGACAGTGGTTCTGCTTCAGCTTCTGAAATTATTGCTGGCGCAATGCAAGATTATGGACGCGCAAAGTTAGTTGGCAGTCAAAGTTATGGTAAAGGTTCTGTGCAAGAAGTTGTTGATATAACACCAGATACTATATTAAAAATTACAGTAGCAAAATGGCTCACGCCAAATGGAATTTCTATTTCACAAAAAGGTTTAACGCCAGACTATAAAGTAGAATTCACCAAAGAAGATTATGATTCAAATAAAGATCCGCAAATGGATAAAGCTGAAGAATTATTAAATAGTTAAAAGTTTATAAAGTTATAAAGTAAAATAATATGAAAATAATATTTTTAAAAGATGTGCCAAGAGTAGGAAAAAAGCATGACATTAAAGAAATTAACGATGGGTATGCGATGAATTTTTTATTGCCAAGAAAACTTGCAGAAGTAGCAACACCAAAAGCTATTTTGGAACTTGAAAAACACAAAAAAGGAATTATTGTAGAAAGAGAAATTCAAGAAGAATTACTTATTAAAAATCTAGAAGAAATAAAAAATAAAATTATCACAATAAAAGGTAAAGCTAACGAAAAGGGAAGTCTCTTTTCTGCAATTCATAAAAAAGAAATAATAGAAAAAATGAAAACTGAACATCGTGCTGAAATAAGTGAAGAATGTATTATCTTAGAAAAACCAATCAAAGAAACAGGGGAATTTGAAATTACCATTGAAATAAAGGGTAGAAAATCTTCATTTAAACTAAAAGTTGAGGCAATATAAACCTTATTGACAACTTTTTATCTAATTGATACTATTTATATAAATAAAGGTCCTTTGAAATAAAGGCAATCTAAGTAAAAACTAAAAAACTACCTATATGAAAAAGAAAAGAAATAATATTTTTTATCTTTTATTATTAATTATTAATACATTAATTTTTTGTGTATTAGTAATAAATCATAATAAAACAGAAATACCTCTTTATATTTTATTTATTATTTTTATTGCAATAATTTTTATTACAATAAAAATATGCAAATATAATGAAAATAAAAGAACAAAAAACTTATTCAAATTATCCAATCCTCCAAAGGTTGGAAAAATTTACGAAATCACAAAAATTCTTGATTGTTTTGATTATATCAAAACAAATAATGCCAGTTGTTTTCGAGTTCTGGCAAAAGAATTTAAACAAAAAAATCAAGAACAAATGGAAACATTCACCCTATATGCGTGGTTCGAAAATATATATTTAAAAGAAAACAACGAACCTGTAATTGGAATTTATATAGGATCTAGAAGAGACAATTTTTGTACTCTTGGTGGATACTTTTTAAAACCAATTAAAGAAGAATATTTATAAAAAAAAGCCTTATATTTTTTAAGGCTTTTTTATTTCTTATATTACGTTTACAACTTTCTTTACTGAAGTTTTTCCATTAAAGGAAGTTTTTCTTTTTGATCCAAATTTAACTGTTCCAGGCCTTAAAGCAAATAGGGTATGATCTTTACCAACACTTACATTTGTACCAGCCATAATAGCTGTGCCTCTTTGACGAACGATTATGGAGCCAGCCTGAGCCTTTTGACCATCAGCAAGCTTAGTACCAAGGTACTTTGGGTTTGAATCTCTTAAGTTTTTGGCGGTTCCGCCGGCTTTTCTATGTGCCATATTGTTTTTGTATTATTAAATGATAAAATTTATTTATATATATAACAGCCTTAAGCATAAACAATTTCGTGGAAAAAATCAAGTATTTTATAAAAAGTGAAAAAGGAAAAGATATTTTAATAATTATAATAATTATTTTGGTTGGTTTAAGCTCGTTTGAACTGGGAAGATTATCTAAAGCAAACAACTCAAATAACAATGGAATTAAGATAGAATATCCAGCTAATTATGAAGTAAAAACCAATTTAAGCCAAACAAACAGCAATACAAGCATAAATACAGCTAAAACTACACAAACATCAGGAAATTATTTTGCTTCAAAAAGAGGAAAAAAATATTATCCAGTTGGATGTTCCGCTGGTAATACAATTAAACAAGAAAATAAAATTTATTTTTCTACTGGCGCAGAAGCAGAAAAGCCTGGATACGAGTTATCTGGTTCATGTATATAAAAAGGCTCATTTTTATAGAGGGAAGTATTATATAACAATTAAACACCATGTCGCACAATATATCTTTAGGCATAGCACTATATTTAAAAAGGCTTAACTTACATAAAAACCACTAATAATAATGGCTCTATCTATCTTCTAATGACTTATTTAACTTATTTTAATATTATATATTTATAAAAAAATTAATTAATTGGAAAAGTTGGCGCAACTTTTTGAAAATCAGTAGGTTTACCATCATGAATATTTTTCATATTCTTTAAAAAAGAATCCCAAAAAACTTGTACAGTATCACTTCCAATAACATTAGAAAATGGTTTCTTTAAATAATCGTTCCACAAGCTCCTTCCAGATGACTTAATATAACTAAAATTACTTTGAGTATTTGGACTTTCAACTACAGCCTTAATATTTATATTAAAATAACCTAAGATGATAATTAGAATAATTCCCAAGAGAACAATTCCTAAAATACTTATTCCACCCTTTTTGTTATTTAAATTTTTCATTTTAATTAGATAATATTTTGAAACATTGTTACAAACCAGTTAACTATTCCAGTTATTGTAATGTGAAAATAATTCATCAAAAATATCACAACTATAATAAAGATTATTAATTTAAGAAAACCACCTTGTTTATTTTTCATACTTTAATTTTAACACACAATATTTTACTAATACAATATAAAACTGTTAATTAATTTTATTGTTTATATGGTGGAAGATAATACATTGGATCCAAATAAGCATTAACTGCAGATATAGGTTGGGTTAATGTATGTCCTGGACATGATTTACTTGGTAATGTTTTCAAATTAACCGCATCTTTAGCATAAACAGATACATGCAAATGTGGCGCTGTAGAATACCCAGTATTACCCGTATATCCTACTACTTGCCCACGAGCTACCCTATCCCCTGTATTCACTTTTATAAGAGAAAGGTGACCATAAGTACTTGCTAGACCATTATCATATTTAATGAGCACAAAACGTCCAAAAGAGACTCCTGGACATTGTTTATCTGTATCACCAGTACCTGCAACTATACCATCTGCCATTGCTTTAAGTGGTACAGGAGTTCTTGCTCTAAAATCTACACCATTGTGTGTACCACTTGCATATAAACGTCCAGATGAAGCTGTTTTACCAAAAAGTTGAGTCACATAAATATAATCAAGTGGCCAACTCAAAACTCCACTACCTGGAAGAGTTTTAGGATCAAGAATAAATTTTAATTGAGCTTCATAATCTTGCAACTCTTTTTCAAATGCTTCTTTTTTTGCTAATTTATCTTTTAATAATTTTTGATAACTTGATTCACTATTTTTTGTTTGAGCTAAAAGTTTTTTCTTTTCAGCTGTATTTTGATCCACTATCTTTTTTTGATCTGCTAATTGATTTTTAAGTGACACAAGTTCATTTCTAGCATCTGTTGTTTCTTTTCTAGTATCTTCTAAATCTCCTTTTATTTGTTTTAATTCAACTATTTTTTCTCTTATTTTTTCTCTAACAGAGACCATATTATCTATATCATTCCAAACATCTGTAAAATTATTTTCAGATAAAATTACTTCTGAAATAGAATTAAGCTCTAATTCATTTGTTTTTCGAATATCTATTTTTATTGCATCTATATCTCTTTTTATTGTGTCTTCTTTATTGCCTATATCTAAACTTAATTCTTGTATTCTTAAATTTGTTTTCTCAATTTTATTTTCTGTAATAGCAATATCAGCCACTAATTTTTTTTTAGTTAAATCAAGCTGTTTGATTGATCCATTTAAAGAATTTTTTTGTTTACCTAAATCATCAAGCTGTGCTTGATATTGCTTTATCTCTTGTTCTAATTTATCTATATCAGCATTTTTCTGACTAATTTTTTTATTTAATTCCTCTAAAGATTGAGCATAAGAAAAAAGTATAGGTACTATAAGTAAAAGACCTATTACAATTATACTAAATAGCTTTTTGTAATCTTGATATAGTTTCATTTTTTCCCAAAATCTCCGCTATTATAAAAGGATCTGGAGATTTATCTAATCCTGATAAAGCAAAACGAACAGGGTGCAATAGTTCCCCTTTTGAAGACAATGACTCCCCTATTTTCATTAAAATTTCTTTAATATTTTCCTTATTAAAATTAGATTCATCTAAATTATTCAAGGCTTCTACTGCTTTTTTTAAATTTTCAGAAATTTGTAAAACTGTAGTATTTTTAAAAATTAATTTTTCTTTTTCATATTTAGGCGCGTTAAAAAATAAATCTAATTCCCCTGTCTCAATCATTTTTTTAATATCTCCAAATTTTGAAATTCTTTCTGTTATTATTGGAATAAGTTTTTCATTTCTATAATTTTCTGGCAACCACTCAAAAATTTTATTTTTTAAATCTTCACTGGAAAACATTTTTATGTGTTCTTTATTTATCCAATCAAGTTTTTCTTCATTAAATTTACCGCCGCCATTATGAATATGAGTTATATCAAAAGCATTTATTAATTCATTTTTTGAAAAAATTTCTTTTTCACCTCCTGGATTCCATCCAATAAAAGCAAGAAAGTTTATCATGGCCTCCGGCAAATATCCTTCGTTTCTATATTCTAATACATCTTTCGCGCCATCTCTCTTTCCTAATTTCTTTTTCCCGTCTGGTCCCATTATTGGTGGTAATGTAACTAAGTATGGTCTTTTAATTTCGAGAGCATCATATAAAGATAAAAATTTTGGAGTAGAAGCAACAAATTCATCTGCGCGCATAATATGAGTCACTCCCATTTCTAAGTCATCTATAATATGAGCAAAATTATAAGTTGGATATCCATCACTTTTTATCAAAACAAAATCATCCAGCGCTTCTGGCCCAGCGCTTAATTTTCCTCTAACCAAATCTTCCCATTCATAACTCTTTATTTCTGGAACTTTAAAACGAAGCGGTTTTGTGCCGTCCCATATATCAAATTTTTCTGGTCTATATTCTCTATATAAAAAAGGTTTTCCTTCTAACTCTGCTTTTTCACGAAATTCATCAACTTCTTCCGTTGTGTATGGATCAGGATATGCCAAACCTTTATCAATTAATTTTTGAGCATATTTTTTATATGAATCTAATCTTTCTGATTGCAAATAAGGAGCATTTTGTCCTCCAATATCAGGACCTTCATCCCAATTGATTCCTAACCATTTTAGAGATTCCATAATATGGGAAATAGAACCTTCAACTTCTCTTTCTTTATCTGTATCTTCAATTCTTAATATAAAAGTTCCATTATTTTTTCTAGCCCATAAGTATGCATACAATGCAGTACGAATACCGCCAACGTGCATAAAACCTGTAGGACTTGGCGCAAATCTTGTTACAACTTTATTTTCCATACTTGTATTTTAGCATTTTTTTTAAATATTTGGTATAATTAACCTAAATAATTTTCCTTGAAACTAAAAATAACATAATATGAAAAAGAAAAAATCAGAAACAACACCAGTATTATCAAAGAGTGGTCCAATATCTGCAGAACAAATGCATGAATTAGAAAAAAGTATTAACGAAACAATGGAACCTTTTGCTCTTGAAGCAGATAAAAAAGCACAAAATTCTGAGTTAAAAGCTGGTATGCACTGGATAGGATAATAATCCTATTATCTTTTAAATTATTTAAAAATCACATATTTAATCTGTGATTTTTTTATTTTTACAAAAAACACCACAACTTTCCATTTTCGGTGAAATCCCCAAATAAATTTCATTAAGAATGATATTTGAATTATAGTTTTCCAATGCTTTAGCAGTTATAGCAATCAATCTATGATTTCCCTCAATACAAGTAAACGAAGAATTTTTGCTTGAAGAAATAAAAATAAGTCTAGTATTTACGTTTTTATCATTTAATTTTGTTTTTATTTTTTCTATACGTTCAATATCAATTTGATTTGTAGCTGACCAAAAAGTTTTGTTAATAGCGTCTATTAAACAACAGGTTTTATTTGTTATCTGTGCTACCCAACCTTTAGTCATTGGAATCAAAAAAGTTCGTTTAATATCCTCTTTAGTTAGTTTTGCCAAATACCATTTTGTATCAGTTGGTAATTGGCTGATTATATTAGAACGATATGACATTAATAAATCGAATCTTTTCTTGTTTTCTTTTTGATTTTTTAAATTAGGATTTAAAATTAAATCTTCCGAAACATATTCTCGATATTTATCATGATTAGAATAATGCCACTCATCTTTCAACCAATTTGCTACAACTTCATCAAAACTCTTCTCTTTCATATTTATATATTAGCATTTTTCTGAAATATTTGGTATAATCAACAGAGAAACAATCATTCTTTAAAACCTTTAAATATTACAAATATGAAAACACCTTTCTTGGGAAACTTTAAGGATATTGAAATTATATCTTTAGAAGTATTAAAAATATTCCATAAAAAGATAAAAAATTATAAAAAATTAAGTAAAAAAGATTTTTTATTTAAAATAATAAAAAGTATGGGAGGAGAAATAAGAACAAACCAAAGTGCAGATCCATACCCTATATATGCCCCATTGGTAATAGAACCCGATAAGAGGTTTACAATAACAAGAAGCCAATATACTACTTTCTTTGAAGATAATTTTATTATAGCTACAAATATTGGAAGAATTTTTCTAAATTACAAAGAAGATAAAAGGGAAACTAAAAGAAAAACAGTCTTCTGGCATCTAGAAAAAGAAATAGATTGGGCATCTTATTATTTTGCTTTAGTGTTTTTGACACCAGAACAAGAATTTAGAAAAATTTTTAATGAACACAAAAAAACATCAGTTTTTATGCAAAATTCTATACTTTCGGGATACTTTGAAGTATCAATAAAAAAAATTATTGAGAGGAAAGAAAAATTACATCTTAAATAGATATTTATTTAAAAAACCATTTCAGAATGGTTTTTTTTTATTTCTCGTGAGATAAAGCTATGTCAATCAATTCTCTAGCGATTTTAGTTGCAGCATCAGGTTTATTGAATTCATGTGTACTTTTAGCCATTTGATCTAGTATTGCATTGTCCCCTGTTATTCTTTCTATCTCTGAACTTAGAATATTTGCAGTCATATTTATTTCATCAATCACATTACATGCTCCAGCACGCGCATAAGCAAAAGCATTTTTCTTTGCATGATCTCCATTTGATTCTGTAAATGGAATTAAAATTGATGGAACACCCCAAGATGCTATTTCAAATAAAGTTGATCCCGCGCGAGAAATTATCATTGTGGCTGCGCCAGCCGCCATTTTCATTTGAACATTATTTAAAAAAGCTATAGGCACATATCTTGATTTATTTTTACCATTAGCAAGTATCACATCTGCTCTTCCTGTAACTGTTTTAAAATTATTAATACCAGTCTGATGAATAATTTGATAATTTTCTAAAAGTCTTGGAAGCGCGTCTAAAATAGTATTATTAATGAGTTCTGCTCCTTGTGAGCCACCTAAAATAAAAATCACTGGAATACTTGATTCTAATTTAAAATAATCAAGAGCTTCTTTTTTATCCGCTGGTTTTTCAATTTCAGAACGAATCGGCTGACCAGTCCAAGCCACTGTTTTTACAGGAAAAAATTCTGATGCTTCTTTAAAAGAAACGGCAACCCTTTTAGCAAAATGCCCAGCCCATTTATTTACTCTTCCTGGAGCAGAATCTGATTCATGTATTACTACTGGAATATTTAAAATGCGCGCTGCAAAAAGTGTCGGAAAACTAGCATATCCGCCTTTACTAAAAACAACATCTGGATAAATTGAAAATATTTTAAAAATTGCATTTATAACTCCAAAAAAAGTTTTAAAAATATCAGAAAAATTTTTTAAAGAAAAATAAGTGCGCATTTTTCCAGCATTAATTTCTTCATACAAAAGACCATTCTCAAAAAGCATTTCCTTGTCGTAAGGACTATCAGAAATATAATAAAGCTTCGCGCCTATTATTTTCTCTTTATCTATTATTTGATTTGTTTTTTGAGCAACAGCAATAATTGGATAAAAATGTCCACCTGTTCCTCCTCCTGTAAATACAATTTTCATTTTTTACTTTATAATTTAAAAAAGTTTCTACTAATTTTTATTAAATTTCGATATATTAAGCACAATACCCATTGCCATAAGATATATCATAAGTGAAGTACCTCCATGACTCATAAAAACTAACGGAACTCCTGTTAACGGAAAAACTCCAGTAATAGAAGCAATATTCATAAATGATTGTGCTGTAATAAGTATAACAATTCCAGAGACTAAAAGTCTACTGAATTGGTCAGGAGAATTATTTGCAATTCTAAGCCCGCGTAAAGCAAAAAGTGAATAAAGTAATATAACTATTGATGTTCCAATAAAACCTAATTCTTCACCTAAAACAGCAAAAATTGAATCTCCTTGCGGTTCTGGTAAGTAACTAAATTTTTGTATACTTTGCCCATAACCACGCCCAAATATTCCTCCAGAACCTATTGCAATGAGTGATTGTTGGATTTGATAAGATGAACCCCTAGGATCTGCTGAAGGATCAATAAAAGTTTTTACTCTTTGCTGAAGATATGGAGTAAAAAAAACTAAAGAACTTAGCCCTATAATTATTAATAATCCTCCACCAATAATATATTTTATAGGAACACCTGAAATAAAAAGCATACAAATTCCTGTAATAGTAATTAATATAAAACTTTTTGTATCTGGTTGTTTAAATAAAATGAAAGCTATAACTCCCAGCATTATAAGAAGTGGCAAAATACCAAACTTAAAATCTTCCACTTTATGTTTTACCCAAGAAAGCCAAGCTGCAAAATAAATAACAAAACCAAATTTTAAAAATTCCACTGGCTGGAAAGTTCCTAATGGTCCGAGCTTGATCCATCTTTGCGCTCCTCCATGACTCCATCCTAGGCTAGGAATAAATACTGCGGCAGTAATAGCTATACCACCTAAAAAAATAAATAAAGCATACTTACGCCAAAATTTATAATTTATTTTTAATGCAATATACATTCCAATAAGTCCAAAGCCAAGACCAAGCACAAGCTGACTAAAAAGCACAGAATAAAATTCTTGTTTGCTTTTTACAAGAATTCCCAAAGACGCAGAAACAAACATAGCAATTCCTACAAAAATTAACAGAAGCACGGTTATTAAAAAAAATCTGTCTATTTTTTTTCCTTTCATTATTTTTTATTTTTATCTACTTATTACAGCTAAAATAATTCCTATAATTGCAAATATAATAGATAAGATCCAAAAACGCATAGTAACTTTATAAGAAGGCCAACCAAGCGCTTCAAAATGGTGATGAATTGGAGAAAGTTTAAATAATCTTTTTCCATTATTTAATTTTTTATAACAAATTTGCAATATTACCGACAAAGAACTTATTACCAAAGGCAAAGCAACTATTGGTAAAACCAAAACAGAATCAGTTAGGAACGCTATTGTAGCGAGAGTTATAGTAAGACCCATCATTCCTGTCTCTCCCATATAAAATCTAGCTGGAGGAATATTAAACCAAAGAAATGCCAATATAGCTCCAGTTATAACGCCAGAGAAAACTGCTAAGTCTATTTGATTATTTGTAAAAGCAATAATAGTATATGCAGAAAAAATTGAAGCTAACACTCCACCAGAAAGTCCGTCTATTCCGTCTATCACTCCCCCAGAAAAAGTCGCAAGTGCAACTATTATAAAAAATGGAATTATTAAAATACCTAAATATATTTCTCCACCGAATGGAATATGAATTCCGGTCATTCCTAATTTATAAAAAAACCAAATTCCAATAAATAAAGATATTAAACCAATTAAAAAAGCTTTCCATTTGCGCCAATTTTTATCATCACGAGCAAACTTTCCTTTTCCATAAATTTGAATTAAATCATCCCAAAGTCCCAACAATGAACCAAGCATTAATGTAAAAAATGGTATTAAAGTTTGATTTCTACTTAAAAAATTCATCTTCTCTGTATTTACTGATGGAAATAAAATAGATATTAAATAAAAAATGATAACTACACAAAATACTGAAAACCAAACTATTATCCCACCTACACGTGGAGTTTTAAGTTCTTCTTTTTCATTGTGAATTTTTTGAAATTCTAAATTAGTAACTTCATTACGAGAATATCTTTTCCACATTTTATATTTATAGAAAAAATGTGTAGCAATAGGCGTAATGAGAAGTCCTAAGAAAAAGGCAAAAGCTGTAGGTATAAAAATTTTAATTAAATTTAAAAGCATAAAAAGATTTTAATTAATCTGCGCATATTTATTCATAAATTTATAAGAAAACGGTTTGGCATATTTTTCTAAAATTAATCTTTCATATGAATCAAGATTTTTATAACTAAAAATAAAATTCCTTATCACATTCCACTCCTCACGACCAGCAGGTATAATATCCCTAAAAGATAGTATTTTTTCCACAATATCAAGTGAACGTTTTTGCGCATTTTGCGCAGCTTCAATTTTTCCAGCATCGTAAAAAGAAAAAAGTCTTCCAATTTCAGGATATAAATTTGCCATATAAAAAAGTGAATTTTTCTCCATATTATTTTAAATCTATAAATCTTAAAATTATTTCTATTGCTTTTTTAACTACTTCTTCATTATTTATATTCCTGGAACTATTACCAAAATTTGGTTTTATATTAACCATTGAATCAAATTCTAAAACTCCATCTAAGTTTTCTTCAAAACTAATATTAAAACCCCAAACATCCTCAAATTTTGAACCAGTACTTGTTAAAAGTTCTGAATCTTCAATGTGATAATCACCACCCAAGGCAACTCGTTCACCTTCAATATCCACTGCTCCTTTTATCATAGTCCCATACCAAATATCAGCCAATTTTTTAACTTCATCAATACTTATTTTTTTATCTAAGATTTTAATCTTTGTATCCATAAAAATATCCTAACATAGTTTTAATTATATAATACATTAACCAGTTTTTCCATATCAGAAAAACGACCATCTTGAGTAGAGCCAAGTACTGTTATCGCTATTCTGTACCCATCTTTATTTTTAAATATAATTGTTAAATTTCCTCCAACAAGCGTGGTAAAACCTGTTTTTGAAAATAAAATATTTGGAATTTTATTTAAGATAATATTTGTATTTTTTATATTATGAACAAAACCAACTTGAGATTTCAAACTTATTTCAGGTAATACTGTAGCGCTAAAAACATCGGGGTGCGCTTTTAATGCATAAATTGCCATTATGTTTGCATCTTTTGCTGAAGCATAAGCTCCTGCCCTTTGCTCATCAAAATCAAGTCCAGTAAAATTTAAAAAAGAAAAATTTTCCATTCCTATCCTTCGCGCTTTACTATTCATTCTCTCTAAAAAATTTTTACTATCTCCCACAAGCGCATAAGCTCCATCATTCGCGGAAGCTACTAAAGTAAATTTGGCCAAATTTTTAACATCCCATTTTTCATAAAGCAAAAATCCAAAATCGCCGAATTGTTTTAATGCATCAGGTTCTATTGTGATAGTAGGATTTGTTCTATAATCATCAAGAGCAACTAAAACTGTCATTGTTTTTATCAAAGACGCTAATGGTAATTTTTCATTTTGGTTCTTACCATAAATTTCTATATTAGAATCAATATCATAAACAGAAACTGCTTTAGCATACACTTGCACGTTAGTAAGAGCATTTTTAATATTTACTATTTTTTGTTCTTCATTTTTTGAAATATTGTTTAATTTATTATTTCCAATAGAAAATAAAATTGCCTCTAAGGCAAAAATAATTAAAATAAAAAGTAAAATAGAATTTTTATTGTTCGGCTTCATTATGTAATTCTTTCGCTAAATTTTGCGCTGCAGTTTCAATAGAACTATTGACTTCTGCATAATCTGGCAATTCTTCCACAGATTTTACTCCCATATATGAAAGCAAATCAAAAGTTGGTTTGTAAATATATCTTCTGCTATCGTTCGGATCAACTGTCTTTTCAATCAATCCTCTGATAGAAAGAGCTCTTAAAATAAAGCTGGAATTGACTCCTCTGATATAATCAATCTCTGCTCTGCTTACGCCATTTTTATATAAAACTATAGACATTGTTTCCAAGCTTGCTTTTGACAGTTCTTTATTTAATTCTTCTTTTTGCATATTTTCAAAAAGATCAGAAAGTTCTGGAGCTGTTCCTAGTGCTATTTCATTTTCTTTTTCCTGTAAAACTATTCCCCTATTTATTAAATTTTCTTTTAACTTTTCTACAGCTTCATTTATTTCAGTCTGATTCGCATGCAAAACTTCCGAAAGTTTTTTTCGTGAGATTGGTTCTCCTTTCCAAAAAAGTATTGCTTCAATTTTTTTCTCTAAATCCATAATTTTATAAACTTTCTATTATTATCTCTTGACGCTCTATTATAATATCTTCAAAATCATTTTCCTGCACAGCATTCAAAATTCCATTTCTTACAAGTTCTAGCATAGCAAGAAATCCAACAATTACAACTACCCTTTCTTCTTTTGTAACAGCTTTTCCAGTAAATTCTCTAAAGTTCATTTTTAATGAATTTTGAATTCTATCTGTTAATTTATCTATCATTTCTTCTATACTTATAACCTTTCTTACTTCAACTTCTGGTAAAAATACTTTTTTGGGAATTCTTCCAAGCACACTTTGCGCAAAAGCCATCATACTTTCTTTTGTAATCTGTTCATCTGGTAAAAATACCAAAAGATTATTTTTTCTTTCAAGTGGAGCAAAGATAATATTTTTTCCAAAATTATCTTTTATGTGACCACCAAGTTTAATATAAAGTTCATAGAGTTTTAATCTATCTTCTAAATTTCTTATATCAACTTCTTCTTCGTTGGTTAAATTTAAATTCGGTAAAAGTGATTTTGATTTTATTAAAATAAGTGTGGCTGCTACAACAACAAAACTTGAAATTTCATAAGGACTTAAATTCCCTAATGTATTAATGTATTTTAAATAATCCTCCGTTACCTCTGCAAGCGATATTTCATTAATAAATAACTTTCTTTCTTCAACTAAACCCAAAAGAAGCCCAAGTGGGCCTTCAAATCCAGCTGTTTTTATCTTATAAACTTCCTGTTCCACCTTTGTATTATATACCTTTTTATAGATTTTAGCGATAGTTACCTATTTAAGTATGTGATAATAAATTGCAAAACTGTAGCAATACATACCCACAAAAGATAAGGGATATTTATTAAAGCTACCCATTTCATATGTGGATAGATTACAATCATAGCCCAAATAAGAGTCCCAAGTACTAATACTATATCAAGAGCAGCTAAATAATTGTTTTGTAATTTAAATTGGATTGGAGAAAATATTAAATTAAAAACAATATTTAAAATAAAAGGAACAGCAACAACAAAAGGCAGTTCTTTGTTAAAAACTTTATAAAAAACTGTTCCAAAAGAAATAATTATAAGAACATAAAGCACACTCCAAATAGGTCCAAACACCCAACTAGGAGGAGCCCAATTTGGTTTTATAAGATTTTGATACCAGTTATATGTTGTATTCATATTTTTATAACCCTTTAATTATATCACAAAAAAATTAATTTTTAATAAAACAACTACAAGGTTTTTTTCTTAGAATTTCTTTTTGTTCTTTAATCGTATTAATAAAAACTTTTTGTCCTCCTAGTCCCACAGCATATTTTTTATTAAGAGGAGAATGATGCAAATATCCACGATTAAAAAATTCTTTTACTAATTGCTCATGTCTTTGATAAAGAGCCTTTTGTTTACCTACCCAACGTAAAGTCTCTGGATGACGTGAATATCCACCCTTCCCTTTATGTTTAGTTAGAATATTCCAAAGTCCATGAAGTTCTCTATGCTCAGCTAGTAAATGTTTTCTACATAAATATTTTGGATTTATATCCCAAACTCGCATTATTTAATAGTTAAATTAGTAACTTCTCTTTTGTCGTTCACTGTATATGTAAAATTCTTTTTTTCTTGTATATGCCCATCTTCATATGTTACTATGCCGGATTTCTTTTCTAAATCAATCGTTGAAGATACTACATACCAAGTCCCACCCAATACAGCTTTTACTGGTGAAAGAATATTTATATTATCTTTTAAATAATTTTCTACATTTTCTCTTTCAGTTAAAATTATTTTTTCTTCTGCTTTTGGAATCTCCACAAGCTTTTTATCTTCAACCCTAACAAACACAAAAACTCCAATTAATAAGATTAAAATTAATATAATACACTTAATTTTCTTCATATTCCTATTATACTACAAGGGCTAAATATGATGAAACACATAGATTCTCTATTTAATTAATTTTAATTTATCAACTCTTTTTAGTTTTTTGATTCGAGATTCTTCGCGAGAAGCAGTGGATCTATTTTTAAATTTTTTAGAATAAACCATTTTGACTGGTCTTCTAGAAGAAGTATATTTCGCTCCTAATTTAGTACTGTTATGTTCAACAATTCTTCTTTTTAAATCTGTAGTAATCCCAGTATATAAAGTCTTATCTGCGCATTTAATTATATATAAGTAATACATTTTTGTAATTTCTCATACCAACAAACTCCAGTTTGTTGGTATGTTATTTTATATTTTGGAATGATTTTAAAAAATTAACAAACATCTTCCCATAAGGAGACAAAGTATGTTCGACAAATTTACCTTGATACTTTTTATTTATTAATCCTGCTTGATAAAGCTTTCTTGTATGTTCCCCTATTGTTTTAGGATTAGCATCAAGTGTTTCAATAATTCCATCAAGAGTAATACCATCATTCTTTGAAATAAGAAGTAATATTTCAATACGACGGTGATTTGCCATACCCTTCAAATGTCTCTCCATTTGTTTAGCTGTTTTTATTTTTGCCATATTTATATTATATAACAATTTTTCATACCTACAAACTGGAGTTTGTAGGTATGTTATTTATTGAGTTTTAGTTTTTGGGTTAGATTTAAGATAAACAAAACCTTGCGACTAATCCCGTCGATATGCCCCAAAACATCTTCTGTTATATATTCCGCAAACCCTTCGCCTCGTGACATTGGATAATTATATCATCTTATATGAGTTAGATTCCTAATAAGGGTCACTTTCTAAGATCAAGCACAAAAAGCACGCTAAATATTAAAAAGAACGCACTTTGTGTGCGTTCTTAAAATTTCTTTACTTAATTTAACCAGGTGATGTTGTATTAAGTTTTTTCTTTTCTAATCTCTGTCTCTCTTTTTCTCTTGGCTCTTCAATCCAAATTTTTTTCATATATGGATCCCATGTGAGCCAACAGTTTTTCTCATCTCCTAAATCCAAATTTTTTCCAAAAGACTTTTGTTTATACAGATATGCTTGACGACCATTTAAAAAAATTATCTCAGAAAGGTTAAACGTAATATATCCGCCATGATAAAATTGGTATATATTTTCAGCGTCAGGCCATTTTTTCTTTTCATCTTCGTTAAAATTATCAATTTTTTCTAAAGAAAATCTAGGACCAAAAAAACATCCGGCAAGAACGTCTCCAGCATATTCACTACTGGAAGTTTTGTTTACATAAATGTATTGAAAACTAGTTTCTGGCCAAGAATTTACTCTTATATATGACATAATATTTAGTTTTAATGAGCTAAATACGCTCGGTTAATACTTAGAAATTTCTGTTTCTAATTTACCATGTAAATATTAACAAGTCAACCAATAAAATAATCGCACGAGAAGGGTCAAAATGTTGTACTAACAATACTAAAAATATTTTACTCTACTGGGCACGTATTCTTCCCCATCGCTGAATAAATTGCACACCAAGAAAAAATTGCTTCAAAGACACAGAATCCTGAAAGGAAAATAAGAATTGGATTCCAAGCTGTTGTAATCGCTAAAATTAATAATCCTGCACCCAATATTGCACGAACTATTCTATCTCGTTTGTTTAAATTTTTTGAAACTCTTTGAATAGACTTCTTCGCAAAATATTTCATTATCAAGCGATATAAAAATCCAATGATAAATGCAAGTATATACATTACAACTATATAACCAAAACCAAATGGTGAAAAAATAAAGCTGATTGGCGATTCATTAAAAAAATCTTTTTTAATTTTTGGAATTAAATTTACAGCATTTATTATTTCTCCCAAACTAAAAGATTCTTTCTCCCCTATCGCTAAAGAATATTTACTGTCATTATTTGCGCTCCAAACATAAATATCATATCTACCTGCTTCTGCTCGTGTTTTATATTCAGGACCTTTCAAATATGAATCAAAACCAAATAGTTCAAAAAACTTTTTCCATTCAAAATGCGCTCCATCAAGGAATGCTATAGGAGTGTTCATTTGATTATTTTTTATGACAATAGCGTAAACATCCGTCGTTTGATCTTTAATTTTAGGAACTAAAATATTTACATATAAATCGAAAGGCTTGTCGGAATCTATACGATACATTTGTGAATCGCCTTGTAGTTTTGAATAAAATGCCTTTGATATTTCAGGATCAACGACAGTTGTTTCCTTTTGCTCTGTAATTCTAGGTTGATGAGCAAATGCAAAAATTGGTGCTAATAAAAATAATGCGACAAAAAACACTACTAAATTTTTTAATTTCATTTTTATATTATAACACCCTGTAGTAGATTTTAGCAAAGTAATTTGCCAAAATTACTTTGCAAGATCAAGAGTTTCATCAATACGGATTTTTTTAACGAAATCTGGTACGTGAGAAACTAGAATTAATGCACCCTTATATTTATTTATAGCTTCAGCAATAACAGGAATATGACGGAAATTTATATGATTCGTCGGTTCGTCTAAAATAAGCAAACCTGGACGTTCAAGGACCAAGCGCGCAAATGCAACGAGCCCTTTCTGCCCCTCAGAAAGGGCTCCTATTTTCGTACGAATCAATTCCCCTGTTATTAAAAAACTCGCCGCAGTGGCTCGCATGTGTTCTTCATTAAGAGGTACACCGCCAGATAGCATCGCGCTTGCAAGTGATTCATAAACAGTGTGATCAAAATTCAAAGTTGCAAAATCTTGTCTATAATATCCCACACGAATACCTTCCAATATTTTCGCTCCTGGATCTGTACTATTCGCAAGGTGTTCTAGAAGTGTACTTTTGCCGATACCATTTGGACCACTCAATAATAAATGTTGATTCTTTTTTAATTTTATATTCGCTTTATGTTTTACTACTTTTCCATTCTTTGCATTCATCGTAGAAAAAGAATTTATTGTGATGATTTCTCCATTGATGTCTTCTTGGCAAGGCACAGTAAAAGCCTTGATAGTCTTGTCTTCTTTCCGCACATCCACAATATCTTCTTCGAGCTCTTCGGCTTTCTCACGCATTCTTTTCGCTACTAAACGAAGCTGACCTCCTTTGTGCGCAAAGACATTAGCTTGATCTTTCTTCGCTTGAATTTCTTTCGCAAGCTGAGCATTCTTCATATTTTCTTTTTCAACTCGCGCTGTGATTTCTCTTAAAACATTTTTGTAATTACCTGTATATTGTTCAACTTTACGAGTATAAATATCTAAATATAAAACACCATCTGAAAATGCATTTAAAAAATCCGCATCGTGAGAAATAACTACAACTGTCTTGTCATATTTAATTAAGAAATCTGTTAAGTGAGCAATACCTGCATGATCTAAATTGTTAGTAGGCTCATCAAGTAAAAGTAAATCTGCATCTTTTATTAAAGCTGAGGCTAAAAGTATACGTGCTAGTTGTCCACCTGAAAATGTTTTCAAAACTTTATCATGAAGTTTTGTGTGCGCTTTTAAATTTACAATTTCTAGAACATTATCAATACGTGGATCTATGTCATAAACTTTTTTATCAAAACATTTCTCAAAAAATTCACGCACTGTGAGTTTCAAATCTTCTCTTGGAATAACTTGCTTTGCAGTAGCTATGCTTAATTTATTATTTGTAACAATTGATCCTGATTCAGGTTTTATAGTGCCAGCAATTAGCCCGAACATCGTACTTTTTCCAGCACCATTTTGCCCCATTATTGTAATTTTTGATCCACGACGCAAAGGAAAACTCACATCTTCTAAGATGGGTTTATTGGGGCCGTATTCAAATGAAACAGAATCAAATCTGAGTATTGTCTCGTTTTTCGACATGTTGTATGAGAATACAACATTTTTACTTAAATAGAAAGGACTTATAAAAAATTACTCGTAATCCTCTATAAATTTATATAAAAGTCGCACAGGAGTGCCAAGTGCGCCTCCAGCTAGATTTTCCCCTGCCATTGATGTCATACGTGGAGCAATATCTAAATGAGCCCACTTGTAGCCTTTTATAAATTGATGTAAAAATATTGCTCCATAAGTCGCTCCGCCATAACGAGAATCTTTATTGTGAACATTTGTGAGATCTCCTAGACTTCCTTTTATTTCATTTTCATATTCTTCCCACATAGGAAGCCTCCAAACATAATCCCCTGTGTCTTCTCCAACTTTTTCTATCTTCTTTGAAAGCTCGTCATCATCTGTAAAAATAGCTGAAGCTCTTTCTCCAAGCGCTACTGCAGCCGCGCCAGTCAAAGTGGCGATATCTATCACAACTTTTGGATTGTATTTTTGGGAATAAGTTAAAGCATCTGCAAGGATAACTCTGCCTTCTGCGTCTGTATTTAAAATCTCAATAGTTTTCCCTGACATTGAACGAACAATATCTCCTGGACGATAACTTTTCCCTGAAGCCATATTTTCAACTGAAGGAATTAACCCAATAACATTCTTTTTTAATTTCATTTTTGCAACAAGAGCCATCGTATGTATCACAGATGCTCCACCGGACATATCCATATTCATTCCAAGAAGTGATGAAGAAGGTTTTAAATTTATTCCTCCAGAATCAAATGTCACACCTTTGCCGACTAGAACTATAGGAAGTTCGTTTTTTTGCGTACCAAAATATTCCATAATAATAAATTTTGATTCTTCGTCTGAACCACGTCCTACTGAAAGTATCGCCTGCATTTTTAATTTTTCCATTTCTTTCTCACCAAGCACTGTGACTTTAACTGGCAAACCCTTCACAGCTTCTTTTGCTTTTTCTGCTAAAATTTTAGGTGTCATATCCCCGCCTGGAGTATTTGATAACGATCTTGTTTTATTTACTTCTTTTGCAATAATATCCCCTTTCAAAATAGCGTTTTCAACCAGCTCTTTAGTGCCAAAAATAAAAACTTCTTGTATTAAATTAAAACCTTCTTCTGGAGGAGTTTTGTAATCAACAAATTCATAATTTGCAAAATCAAGCTGAGTACCTACTATCTCACCTATTTCTTCATCAGTAAGTTTTAAATTTTTAAATATAAAATCTTCAAAATTAAAAGCTAATTTTGGCATCTTTGCGCCTTTTGCCATCATCACCATTTTGCGCACAAGCAAATATAACTTTCTTAAATTCATCTTTTCGTTTGCCTCAGACTTTAAATACAGAATCTTCATTGCATTCTCTTTTACAATTTCATCTTTATTCTTTGGTCCAATAGAAACAAAAAGCACATCGTCTTTTAATTGTTTTATATTTCCTTTAAAAATTATTTTCATCCCGTTAGAAATAGGAAATCTTTAGATTTCCATAGTTAATTTATTAATAATGACTTTTATATACTTCATAATTTATTTATCTCGCGAAACACAACTTAACTTTTTGATTTCTAACGGGATTCATATTATTTTTTATTTTTTAATATCTAGTTTAATTCCTAACTCTTTTAATTGTTTGTCTGCTATTTCGGATGGCGAATTCATCATCAAGTCTTTTCCCTCACCATTTTTAGGAAATGCCATAACTTCGCGAATATTTGGCTCATTTTCAAGCAACATCATTAATCTATCAAAACCCCAAGCGATACCTCCGTGTGGAGGAGTTCCTGAACGAAATGCTTCAAGCATATAGAAAAGATTTTTTTCAACTTCTTCTTTTTTAACTCCCATAATGTCATACACAGCTAAAAGAGCTTCCGGTTCATGATTTCTAATAGATCCACCGCCTATTTCAAAACCATTCAAGACAATATCATATTGATTGGTAAGAATATTAGGAATATTTCTTTTATTTAATAAATCATCATGAAATTCAGGCTGTGCTGCAGAAAATGGATTGTGTGTAAATGTCCACTCACCTTCTGCTTGAGGATTATTTTTATCATCTGCTTTTTCAAAAAATGGAAAATCTATAACCCAACAAAAAGCCAAAAGATTTTTATTTTCTTTATCTTTTCTTAAATCTGGTCTATCATTGCCATATTTTTCTATTGCTTCTTTATATGAAATTCTTGGAAATGGAATTTCTTGTATTTCTTTTTCGGGATATAATTTTTGTACAATTTCTATCAATAAATTTTCATTTAAATTCATAACTTCATCTCTTTCAACAAAACTCATTTCCATATCAAGTTGAGTAAATTCTGGTTGTCTATCACCACGCAAATCTTCATCACGCATACATTTCGCCATTTGAAAATATTTTTCCATTCCAGAAGCCATTAAAAGCTGTTTGTATTGTTGAGGAGCTTGAGGCAATGCGTAAAACTTTCCTTGGTCTAAACGTGAAGGCACAATAAAATCTCTAGCTCCTTCGGCTGTAGATTTTGAAAGTATTGGAGTTTCTATTTCTGTAAAATTTTCTTTATCTAAATAATCACGAATCAACTTTGCGACTTTGTGTCTGTTGCGAATATTTTTCTGCATTCTCTCTCTGCGTAAATCAAGATATCTATACTCTAATCTATGTTCTTCTCCTATCTCATATCCATCTGTAGATAAATCTATCGCTGGAGTTTCTGCTTTGTTAAAAACTTCAATATCTGTAACTTCAAGTTCTACGTCACCATTCAATACATCCACTTTAATATTTCTTTCTGGACGTTTGTTTACAATACCTGTAACTTTCACAACCCATTCAGGACGGATTGTTTTTGCCACTTCTATCGCTTCTGTATGATTTGGTAAAGTAACACATTGCACCTTCCCACTCATATCACGCATATCAAAAAACACCATTTTTCCTTGATCTCTGCGGACATCAACCCAACCTGCTGTAATTATTTCTTTTCCAACATGATCTTTTAAATCTTTTAAATAAATTCTATTTTGCATATTTAAAATATATCATAAAATTGGTAATAAAAAAAGCAGATCAAAATTGATCCGCTTTTTATTAATTTCTTTTAAATTCAGAGATAAAATATTTTATTTTTTTATATTCTTTTTCTTTATAGGTAATTCTAAAAAAATCAAAAAGTTCTCCTATTTTTTGGGGATAAGAATAATGAACTAATCCTAAAACACAAGAATAAGAATCAAATAAACTCTCTATTGCTCCTAAAAAACGAGCTGGATTTTGAATATAATTTCCATAACCCCAATAATCATATTTTTTTTCATGGGTAAAACAATTATTTGATAAAATGTCAGCATATTTTTTTAATTCTACATCACAAGAACATACTACAGAAATTGCTATGTAATGTTTGTCTGTAAACTCTTTTCTGATTTCTTCAGAAAAATTAATAAAATCACTTTTTTTCTCATCTTCCTTGATATTTAAAGAAATATCAAAAGGATTAACTAAAATAAGTTTTTTGTTCATATTTTTTTTATTTAATGTTTACAAATAATTTATCATTTATACAATACCAAAAAACTAGCATTCAGTCAAATGCTAGTTTTAAAAAAATGCTAGTAGATTTTTACACCGACTTTTTCACGAATTTCTTCCATTTTCTTAGAAGCTACAATCTTTGCACTCTCTCCCCCTTTCTTTAAAATTTCTAAAATTTTTGGAATATCTTTTTCAAATTCTTTTCTTTTCTCTCTCATTGGCGCAATAAATTTTTCTAAATCTTCAATCAATAATTCTTTTATTTCTTTATACTTTCCTTTTTTCTCTTCGTAAATTTTCTTAAGTTCATCTTCTTTTCGTAAAAGTTTATGAATTGCAAAAATATTTTGTGGAAATTCTCCACTTGAATCTGTGACAATACTCATAACACATTTTTTTATCTCATCATATTCTGCAAAAAGTGGAATTGTGTTTTTATAACTCTTAGACATTTTCTTTCCGTCAGTCCCAGGAACTATAGCTACATCTTTCATGATAAATGCTTCTGGAAGTTTAAAAGTATCTCCGAATATTCTATTAAATTTTTCTGCTGTATCACGAGCTATTTCAACATGTTGTTTTTGATCAGCCCCAACTGGAATAATATCTGGGCTATAAAGCAAAATATCTGCTACCATAAGCATCGGATAATTAAATGTGCCAACATCTATTTCTTTATTCTTTGCCTCTGCATCTTTGTAAGCATGAGCACGCATTAGATAAGGCATCGTTGTGATAGTATCAAAAATCCAAGCTAGTTCTGTATGTTCAGAAATATCAGATTGTTTAAAAATTGTTATTTTATTTGGATCAAGACCTATCGCTAAGTAATCAAGCAAAACACCAATAATATTTTCACGCATTTCTTTAGGATTTTGCAAAGAATGCATTGCGTGATAATCAGCTATAAAAACATAGCCATTATGCTCTTCTTGTAAATCAACAAATTGCTTCATTGCACCAAAATAGTTGCCTATATGTGGTTTTCCTGAAGGCTGAACACCGGATAATAATACTTTTTTAGACATAATTTTATATTATCATAATTTTCCCCATTTTAATAACAGCTTTGCTAACTTTTTAATTTTGACTATTTTTTTACTATGTTAGAATTGCACTATGGTAAAAACAAGAAAAAATGAAATACGCATTCCTCCCCAAAGTATTGATTCAGAAAAAGCAGTACTTGGTTCTATAATGCTTCGCAAGGACGCAATGCATGAAATTGAAGATGTTGTAAGTCCAGATTCTTTTTATGCTGAAAAACATAAAATAATTTTTCAAGCAATGCTTGATCTATCTTCAAAAAATGAACCGATAGATATGCTTTCGCTTTCTACAAAACTTAGCGAACAAAAAGTACTTGAATCAATCGGTGGCAATCAATACCTTGCAGAAATTGTGAACGTTGTTCCCTCTTCCACTAACGCTAAACATTACGCCGACATAGTGCAAAAAAAATATGTTCTAAGAAGTTTGATTGACGCAGCAGATTATGTTTCTGAACTTGCTTTTGAAGAAGGCGATGATCATATGGACGATATTCTAGATATGGCTGAGAAAAAAATGTTTAGTGTTGTTTCTTCACCAAAAAATCAAAAATATGTAAGTTTAAAAGATGAATTACCTGAAGCATATGAAAGACTAAATAAATTACATGAAACGAAAGGTCTATTGCGTGGGCTACCTACAGGTTTTAGAGATTTAGACACTCTCCTTTCAGGACTTCAAAATCAAGATCTAATAATTTTAGCTGCTCGACCTTCTATGGGTAAAACAACTCTTGCGCTAGACATAGCGCGTCTTTCTGCAACAGTACACGATAAATCAGTTTTAATATTTTCTTTAGAAATGTCTTCTCAACAATTAGTAGATAGAATGCTTTCTGCCGAATCAAGAGTTAATGCTTGGAATTTACGTACTGGAAATTTGTCCTCTGATAGAGATTTTACTCATATACGTGATTCTTTAGATAAACTTTCAAAAGCCAAAATGTATATTGATGACCAAGCCGGCAACTCAATAGTGCGAATGAAATCACTAGCAAGAAGAATAAAAGCCGAAAAAAGTTTAGACCTTATAATCGTAGATTACTTGCAACTTATGACCACTTCAAAAAATTATGATTCAATGGTAAACCAAGTTACAGAAATATCAAGATCATTAAAATCTCTAGCAAAAGAGCTTGATGTGCCAGTACTTGCGCTTTCACAACTTTCTCGCGCAGTTGAATCTCGTGGCGGTAGACCAAGACTTTCTGACCTTCGTGACTCTGGATCTATTGAACAAGACGCTGATGTCGTAATGTTTATTCACCGTGAGGATAAAGGTAAAGATGAATCAGAAAAAACAAATATTGCAGAAATATTGATCGAAAAACATAGAAATGGACCTGTCGGGAAAGTGGATCTTTATTTCGATGAAAAAACTACAACTTTCTTAAATGTTGAAAAAAGTAATTTAAGTGAATTTTCTCAAGCAAAAATTAGTGAAGATTTAGATGGTTTTTAATAATACTTTATGGATACGACAGAAAAACTAACAGAAATTTTTAAAGAATTTCCTGGCATTGGAGAAAGACAAGCAAAACGTTTTGTTTATTTCTTGATGGCCAGAAATCCAAGCTATGCAGAAAATCTATCTAAATTAATTTTAGAATTAAAAAAAGAAATAAGCCAATGCAGTGAATGCTTTAGATTTTTTGTGAACAAAAACAATAAAAAGATTTGTGAAATTTGCGCAGATCCAAATATAGACTCTTCTATTTTAATGATAGTAGAAAAAGATTCTGATTTAGAAAGTGTTAAAAAAAGTAAAACTTATAATGGAAAATATTTTATTCTAGGAGGTCTTGTGCCAATCGTTGAAAAAAATACTGCAACTAAAATTAGAATAAATGAACTTATTGAAAAAATCAAAAAATCAAAAAATTTAAGTGAAATAATTTTAGCTTTTTCATTAAGCCCACAAGGAGACCATACAGATTTCTATATTCGTAGCCAGCTCAAAAATTTAATTGAACCAACTAATATTAAGATATCTTCTTTAGGCCGAGGACTTTCTACTGGCACAGAGTTAGAATATTCAGACAACGATACCCTTAAAAATGCATTAAAAAATAGGCAATAAAAAAATCTCTGTGAATCAGAGATTTTTTTATTTTATAGAAGTTATTTTTACTTGGAAATATGGTTGACGGTGACCATTGCGACGAAGATAACGAGATTTTTGCTTATATTTCATAACTAAAATTGTTCTGCCACGTCCGATTTCTGTTATTTCAGCATCTACTTTTGCACCTGTTATATAAGGAGTACCGATCGTAGTATCTTTTCCATCGTCAACTAGAAGAACTTTATCAAAAGAAACTTTATCTCCTTTTTTAAATTCCCCTTTTATTTTCTCAATAGAAATAACACTGCCTTTTGAGACCTTGTATTGCTTTCCACCTGTTTTTATAACTGCAAATTCCATAACAATCATATTATATGAAATTTTGAAAAAATGCAAGTTTTTGTTATAATCTAGGCTATATATGCAAACAAAAATTATTGAAAGGTATTTCTTTTTTGGACTTTTATTAGCCACGTTTGTTTTTACTTTTTTTATTTTTCGTCCTTTTTGGATAGTGCTTATACTAGGTGCTTCGTTTTCAATAGTGCTTTATCCAATATATGAATGGCTGTTGAAGAAAAAATTTCCGGCTTGGCTTTCTAGTTTCCTTACAGTTCTTTTTCTAATAATTATACTTTGCGGTCCACTGCTCGGTATAGGAGCTATTGTTTTTAACCAATCACAAAACGTTTATCACCAGGTAGTGATAAATGAAAACGCAGGACCATTTACAAATTTAATTAATGAAAAAATAAACAATATATTACCTGAAGGCATATCCTTCAATGTAATGGAAAAAGCTTCTGATTTTGTTTCTTTTGTATCGGGAAATGTTACAAAAATATTTAGTTCTACCCTATCAGCAATTTTTTCATTTTTACTTATGCTTTTAACTATTTTCCATTTTTTAAAAGATGGAGAAAGATGGAAAAAAGCTTTAATTAAATTAAGTCCACTAAAAGACTCCGATGATCAAAAAATAATCACCAGACTTTCACAAACAATTAATGGTGTTATAAAAGGTTATCTTCTTATCGCTCTCATCCAAGGTGTATTAATGGGACTCGGTCTTGCAATTTTTAATGTTCCCAATCCAGCTCTCTGGGGTGTTGTAGCTGGTATCGCATCACTTATTCCTTCAGTTGGAACAGCTATAGTTTCTATTCCTGCAATAATTTTCCTTTACGCAACAGGACACACAACAGAAACTATCGGCCTTTTAATATATTCAATACTAATGGTTGGATCAATAGATAATTTGTTAAATCCAATACTTATAGGTAAAAAAATAAAAATACCATCACTGTTAATTCTTTTTTCTGTGCTCGGAGGAATTTCTCTTTTAGGTCCAGTAGGATTATTAATAGGTCCACTAATAGTGAGCTTGCTTTATACTCTTATTTCAATTTACAGAAATGAATTTCAACAAGGTGTAATTCTATAATTTTAAAATAAAATGTCATTAAAATTTCACAACACTCTAACAAGAGAAAAAGAAAAATTCATCCCGATAAATAAAGGCGAAGTAAAAATGTATTCCTGCGGTCCAACTGTCTACAACTATCCACACATAGGTAATTACAGAGCTTATATCTTTGCTGATATTTTAAAAAGAGTTTTATCTTATAGTGGATACAATGTAAAACATATAATGAACATCACAGATATAGATGATAAAACTATTCGTGATTCTCAAAAAGAAGGAAAATCATTAAAAGAATTTACAGAATTCTATACTGAAGAATTTTTTAAAGATATAAAATCACTAAATATTTTAACTCCAACCAAATTCACAAAAGCCACTGACTACATAAATGAAATGGTTGGAATTATAAAAATATTATTAGAAAAAGAAATTGCTTATAAAAGTAAAGATGGAAGTATTTATTTTGATATTAAAAAATTTAAAAATTATGGAAAACTTTCAAATCTTGTTTTAGAAGAACAAAAAGAAAATGCAGGAAATAGAATAAAAACAGATGAATATGAAAAAGAAAATGCTCAAGATTTTGCATTATGGAAAGCATGGGATGCAAAAGACGGTGATGTTTTTTGGGACACAGAATTAGGAAAAGGACGACCTGGTTGGCATATTGAATGTTCGGCTATGTCTATGGCAAATTTAGGAGAACAAATAGATATACATACTGGTGGAATAGACAACATATTCCCCCATCATGAAAATGAGATAGCTCAATCAGAAGGCGCCACAGAAAAACAATTTGTAAATTATTGGATGCACAATGAATGGGTTCTAGTCGATCAAAAAAAGATGGCAAAATCATTTAATAATTTTTACACATTGAGAGATCTTTTAGAAAAAGGAATTGACCCTATCGCATATAGATTTTGGCTTTTAATGGCAAATTATCGCACTAGAGTGAACTTTGTATGGGAAGCATTAGAAGGCGCAGAAACAGCGTTAAAACGCCTTTATAGGCTTTATATAGAGCTTGGAGAACCTGTTGGAAATATTAATGAAGAATACAAAAAAAGATTTAAAGAATTTGTAGAAGATGACTTAGACACCCCTCGCGCATTGTCTTTATTATGGGATTTAATAAAAGACGGAGGAGTTTCCTCCGCTGACAAAAAAGCAACGATTTTAGATTTTGATAAAGTACTAGGATTAAATTTTGAAAATATTAAAGAGGAAATAATTCCTGAAAAAATTAAAAAATTAGGAGAAGAACGTGAAGAGGCTCGTAAAAATAAAGACTTCAAAAAATCTGACGAATTACGAGATAAAATAATTTCTCTAGGTTATGAAATAAAAGATACACCAGATGGTGTAAAAATTTCAAAAATCTAAACTTTATACTTTATCCATTAAGTTCTACAAAGAAAGTCGTGCCTTTATTATCCCCTTCTGATTCCGCCCAAATTCTCCCTTTGTGAGCATCCACAATAAGTTTTACTGTAAATAATCCATATCCTGTACTATCAACATTTACTGATACTGAATTTTTTCCTCTGCCTCCCTCTTTAAATAGGTTTTTCTTATCCTCATCGTTAATACCTACACCAGAATCTTTTACATAAAAAAGAATTTTATTATCTTTCTTTTCAAGACCAACTTGTATACTTCCTTCTTTTGTATATTTTACAGAGTTGTCAATCAAATTATGCACAACTTCACTAAGCCAAAAAAAATCACCTATTGTATTATAATCTCCATCTTTAATATCAGTTTCAAATTTTAATCCTTTTGACTCAGCTCTACCTTTCAATTCATCAACAAAATGAGATACTATTTCTTTAAAAGAAACTGGTTTCATTTCATATTTTACAGTCCCAGTTTGGAGATTAGCAGCATTCAAAACTAAATCAACTGTTTCAATGCCATCATTATCAGATTTCAAACCTTTTTCAGCCATATCTTTTAATTCTTTAGAAAGTTTACCAAAAGTTCCTTCAAGCATTTCTGCAAAAATATATTTTGAACGAGTAAATGAACCTTTAACTTTATGAGTCACCAAGTGTGTAAGAGATTCTCTTTGTGCAAGCAAAGCTTCCAATTTTACATTAAGTTTTTCAATGTAAATTCTTTGCTCAGATTCTTTATGTAAATTTCTAAATAATAAAATTCCAAGCCCAGAAGAAAGAATTATAGTTAAAATTGTTAATAATCTATCAGTTATTCCAGAAACAAAAAAAAGTTGAGACCCTACTAAAATAATAAATCCAAAAACTAAGGAATAAGTACTCACAACTTTTACATTAAAAATATCAAGGGTAAATATTGAATAAGTAATCGCCACTAAAAATACAGGAATTATAAAAAGAGCATATAAATTAATTTCATAATAACCAGTAATTGCAGATAAATATTCAGTAACCCCGAAAACAGAAAGAAAAAGGAACATCGAACCAATCACTATAATTGAAGATTTTTTAGAATATAAAGCTTTTTTCTTTACAAAAGGGACAAGCAAATATACAAAAATTATTAAAAGAATTAATATTTCTAAATAAAGTTTATATTGATCTAAAAAATTATTATTTAAAGCCTCACACATTGATTGATTGAAACCAATAACGGATTTTTGAATAATCGTTATTAAAAATGGTATTAAAGTAGATAAAAATAATAATATCCTTTTAAAGAGTGAAATATCGAAACCACGAGTAAAAATCATTATTAAATAAATACCAAGAATAAAAAAAATAATTTCTAAATAAACAAGAAAAGACCATACAGCATATATTAAATGATAATTAACAGAAATCCAGGTTATAAGATCTCCTATGAGCCAAGCTGAGAATACAAATGAAAATGCAAGAAATATTTTAGATAAAATATTATTTTTAGTTTTAAAGAAAACCAAAAGAGATAAAGACAATATAAAAAAAACTGGAATTAAATGAGAATAATAAACTAAAGTACTGATATTATTAGATATTGCACATGTATTTATAATTTCATTCATATTTTAATAATTAACTTAATTTAATAAAAGGCTTAATTTTTTTATTATAAGAAATCCAATGAGAATCATCTTCGTTATCCATAGGTGGAATTGGAACTATTAATGGTTTTACCCCTGTAATATTAATAATATTTTCAAAAGCTGGTAAAAAAATATCTCTTGTGAATTTACCTTCATCTCCAGTCAATAAAAAATTTTCAAACAAAATTCCATAACATATATATAAAAGTAAATCTTTTGTATAATAATTTTCTGCTATATCTCCATTTCTTTTTAACCAATCAGAACCATCATAAAAAATGAAATCTTTTTTAGAGTAACCACAAATTTCAAATAATCTCTTATGAAAATCAACAAGTGGTTCTCCCCAAAGAGTTAAAACATCTTTTATTTTTTTTCCACTATATTTATTAAAATCTACGATGGTTATTTTTTCTTCTATATTATTCCCTTTTCTATCACTTCTATCTTCATGTAAATGTATTTGCCCTAAAGAATGTTTAAAACCATTATTAGGTGTAAATTTATCATCAAGATATTCATAAAAAATTGGCTTAAGATTATAATTATTAGTTAATTCAATAAACCAATGTGCATCATGATTAGGAGTAGCAACTTGTTTTCCACTAATGCCATATTTTTCTTTTTTCTTAAAAGGTTCTGGAATATCATTATTTAAAAGTTCTTCTATCTTTTTTATAAGGTTAGGATTTTTTTGTCTTTCATCCAACAAACGAAGTGCCTCAGAAAGTGGAGTATAAACCGTCTTATTAAAAAGTTCACGATCAGCCATTATTTTACTGTAATCACCAATTGAAGTTTTTTTATCTTCTAGCATGTGGGTATTATAACATAAACATATTAATAAATTGAATATTATTTAAAAAGATTTCTTGTAAGGTAAAATATATTTAATATTATTTAATCTTTTAGCCAAGCTCTTAACCTGATCTTTAAATTTTATACTAATTTCTTTCTCTTTTACACAAGCAATAATAATTTCTGACAAAGTCTGTAAGTCCTTATTTTTTAAACCCAATCTGCATAACTCCTGTACTCCAAATCTAAGCCCGCTTCTATTTTTTGAAGGTATTCTCATTGGTAAAGTAATTATACCTATTGAAGCCAATTTTTGTGTAATTTGCACTATGTTTGGGGTATCTATACAAATTTGGTGCGTATTTGTTAAATTTTGAAGCGGACCAACGACATTTAATTCCTTATTCAGCAAATTTGCAAAAATTTTTGTTTTATGTAAAATATCTTTTGCATATTTTCCACCAAATTTTTCCATTTCAAGTACAGTAATAAGTAATGCTAACAAACTACCAGTATGAACACTAGAAGTGTTTTTAATAAATTCTGCGTCAACTAAATCATAAAGTTTTTTGTTATTTAACAACACAATTGATTTTTGAGGACCAGGAAAAGTTTTATGAGTGCTACCTCCGAAAAAGAAATTTCTAGATTTGGGGAATTTAAAAACATGGGAAAAATAAAATAGTTGCAAATGAGAAATATCATAATAAACTATCCAAGTTTGCGGAATGTGTTGTATTAGTTTTTCTATATTTAATGGATTAACTGATACAGTATGATCTAAATAAATAAAAGCTTTTTCTTCTTTCCATTTTTTAACGATTCTGGCAAGATTTTTATAATCCAAGTCCCAATTATTAAAATCTAGAGTCAAAATCTCAACTTCAAAACCATATTTTAAGGCAATGCCTTTAGTTTTACTATGTCCTCCACTTTGTATGTCTAAAATAATAATTTTATTAGCAATCTTACTAATTGCGGACATAATAATATCCATATTATGAATTCCAGAGAACCCTTTAGTAATTGAAAATTCAACATCATAAATTGAACAGAGTTTATGCTCTAAAATTGCAATAATTTCCCCTAAATTTTCTCTACCTGGCATGAAATATCTTGACCCGATTTTAGATTTTATTACATAACGATTATTACTCTTTAAAGTATATGCACTTGAAGCTAACCTACTCATTACATTTTCTGAAGGAATTAAAGAAATTGTATTTAATTCTTTTTTAACTTCGTTAGAAATTAAATTAATGATTTTTTTATCAGATAATTTTTCGTATTTTTGACTAGGTTTATTTATCCTATTGTCATATATATAATTACCTTTCTTTTTTTTAACCAATATTAAAAAATTCCAAAATTGGGGCCATGATTTATTTACAGAGTTAGGATTTTCAAAAATAAGCTTTTTATTATTAGCTACTCCCCACATTGCAAGTGCTTGTATGACTCTGTGATCTTTTGAGGTTATGTTACCAGTTTCTTCAGCATCCTTTATAGCATACTCCATTTCTTCTATTCTATTAGTTTCATGTCCAATCAAACTTGGCCAAAATTTTTCTCCATTCTCTTTATTTATAAAATTAAAAACTCTGGCAAAGCAATAATCGTCTGAACATAGAGGTGTATAATTTATTTCTTTATTATTTAACAAATCTAAAAAAGCTTTGATTTGTTTTTCAATTGACTCATCATATTTTGGCTCCCAACATAAACCTTTTTTACGTCGTATTTTCCAATGCTCAACTGCATTATACGTTTCTTTTAATTTTAATGGCGGATTAGTTAATCTTTCTTTATCTCCACAGATCACTGTGGCAGTAGCCCATTGAGTTGTTCCATTATCAAGCTTTAAAAGTTTAGTTTGATTAAAATTTACAATATTTGGATTATCAGTAATTTTTCTATCTTTTAAACTTCCTTTTTTAATAAAAGTCTTACTAATCTTAAATTTCCATGATGCAAATTTAAGAAGCCTGTATAATGTCGCTGACTCTCCAACATCTATTCGCTGATTGTTCCGCCACGCTGTGCTTGCATTTTTAATAGCTAAAATATCATCATTTGTATCTTCTTGACTATCAATAAATTTTTCAATATCAGTATAATTATTAATGATATCTAAAACCCCAACTCTTGTAAGCCAAGATTTATCTAATGGTATCAATTTGTCGAATTTTTCCATATTTATCTTTATTGAAAAATTTCAGCTATACTTTTTGGTCCAACATATAGCACTTTTCGTAAATTTGTATATTTTACAAAATCTAAGTCCGCAAATCTTTTTTCCTTATCGTCAATAAAAACAACTTCATTATCCTTAAACTGTTCACAGATCATTTCCACTGGCCCTTTTTTTGTATCTTGAACAATAAATATTTGAGTAAAAAGTGGTTTAAGTCCAGTTCTATTTATCTTTTCAAGCTGATATTCTTTTACACCATGAGTAACCATGTAGCAATTTTCCGTCTCCAATTGCTTTATTTGATCAATAAGTTCTTTATTAATAAAATTTTTGCATTCTCCCATTATTTTTTCGGTTAATTCCTCTTTACTGATTAAATTCAAGTTTTCGCCTTTCAAAACTGAAGCGACTAAATTATGAAGAACCCAACCTTTTTCTTTTTCAATCCTATAGTATTTTTTTACTGTATCATATTGAACTCCAATCTCCTCGAAACACTTATACATATGTTTTTTAAATTTCTCTGTATTAAAAAATAACACATCATCAAAGTCAAAAATATATTTAGTCATAAAAATATAATAACATAAAATATAACAATAACAAATATTTTAAGGTTTATATAAATAAAAAAACTTATTGCTTTGTAGCTTTATCAAAATCTATCAAATAGATTTTTGGAATTTTATTAATATCAACCTTTCCTTTTTTATCTCTATAAAAACGCAAACAGAAGTTTGAATCATTTGGATGACCATGATTTATACTTAAACCTGTTAATACATCAAGAATTTTATTTTTTTGTTTGTCTAAGTCGTTTTTAAAAGTATTGCCTGAAAATGCATACCATTCTTCTAGATTTATATCCAAAACACCAGATGCAACATTAACTAATTTATTATTATGATCATAATGAAATGAATACATTGGTTCGATGGGTACATAATCAAAACCAGCTTTTAGCCAATTAATGTGACTTTCATATGCATTTTTCCATGCTAAAAAAGATGACTCTTCTATGTGTCTAAAAATTAAATTATCTCTAAATTGTTTTCCAAGTAATAATGTAGTTTCAGAACCCGTTTTTGAAAAAATCTCACGGGAAAAAGTTGAATTTCTACCTTCCTCACTTTTCATATATAGAGGTGACTCTATAATTTCTTTAGATTTTCCTTCTCTCTTGGCCAATTCAAATTTATCTTTAACAAGATTTTCTAATTCAACTTGCTTGGTGGTAGGCGCATATCGTACCATAACAGCGGCCAATCTTTGAATTCTTAAATCATCTTGGTTAAGTGCATCAATTACTTTTCCGTAGACAATTTCGTGCAAATTATCTTGCTCTCTATTTGGTGCAAAATTAATTTTTTTTGCCATAATTCTCCATTCATCCACATTACTGGAATTAAATGCATCAATAATCTTTTCCAAAACAATTTCCCTTAGTTGTTCCTGTTTATCTTCTGGAATAAACTGAATCATATTCATTGCTATTCTTTGTATTTGTATATTTTTGTTATTTAAGTCGTCGATGACTTTTTTGTAAACTAGAATACTCAAATCTTTTCTTTGTTCTTTTGGCACATTTTTTATTAAAGAGGCTCCAATTCTTTGTATTTCAATATTACTATTTTCTAATGCTCTTATAATATAAAAAATAATTTGATCCTTAGGTTGTCTTAAAATTTCATTTCTAGTCTTTATTATTAAAGACTCGTCTTCTTTGCAAATTTCAGAATGATCAATTTTAGATTCAAAAAGTCTCTTACTCTTTACATAATGTTCGTAGTAAACATTTTCTTGCCCATCAATTTTATACATATTAAGAACACTCTCAGGAACAACAGGGTCAGTATTTATTTTTTCATTATTTATTTTCATTAATAATATTTATTCATTTTTTTCTAATTATATTTAATCGTAATGTTTTTATTCAAAAATTTAGTACGGGACAAGTAGTTAATTCTCTAAATTATCAATATTTTCAATATTATCTTCTGTAATTTCTATATTTTCAGTATTTAAAATAGGTTCTAAACATATACCATCAGCTATATCCACCTCAGTACATTCTACTTTTTCACAATTTATAAGACCAGTAGCACAAGCCTCTGTGCAATCTTCATTATTGCCACAATATTTAAAATCATTAGCAGAAATAGTGTATTGATTGTAATAAGAAAAACTATTTGGCGGACATATATCAGGTTCATTTTCACAATCACGATAAAAACAAGTTTCTGTTTCAGAATTACATTCTGTTTCTACAAAAAAATCATAATCCTTTTTAAAATAAAAAAAATAAAAAGAAGTGATTATTGTAATAAGACACCCTGCTAACATTATATATAAAAAAATATTATGACCTTTTTCTTCTTTTTTTATTACTTCTTCTTCCATAGAGTCATTATAACATAAAAATAAAACATATTAAATATGGAGGATATTTTTTAGTTATTTTTTCCACATCTTCCCTGTCTGAAAGTTCTATGGATTTCATTTTTGGAAATTCTGGTAGCATAAATTTATTATAACATAAAAAATAAAAATATTAAAAAAAAAAAATTCTTTTAATTTAAGAAAAAACAGCTATTGTATTTTATTACCAAGTATGGTACTCTTTGAGTGAGTAATATTGCTCATTGATAAAAAAAATACTGTAAATTATGGATAAAGTACTAGAAATTAAAAGTGAAAAGACTCTGTCTTTTTCAGGATTAGTAAATGGGTATGGCGATAAGATTGCCTCAGTTCATCTACTTCTCGCTTCAACTATGATGACAAATAATTTAAGGATTAGAAATTTGGCTAAATGTGAAGATGTGCAAAGCTTAAAAGCATGGCTTAACAAAAGTTTAAATTTTGACTTTAAATCCGAAGATGGTTATTTTGAAACTTTAGTAATTGATCATAATAATAAAATTGATCTAACTAAAATATCTCATATTAGGGGAAGTATCTGTCTAACTTCAGCATGTATGCTTAAGTATGGTTCGGTCAGCTTTTTCTCAAATGTTGGTGGTTGTAATTTTACTAACCGTCCAATAGGGAAACATTTAGAACTTCTTTTTGCGTTTGGAGGAAATTTAAATCAAGTAGATCAATTGTTCACTTTTACTTTAGAAAAAATTCCTCAGCAGATTGAATTTGACTGCTCTACTAATTTTGGTCAGAGTGTTGGTGTAACCTGTCATGCGCTGATTGCTTCATTGATATATAACAATACAATGATTCTAAACAATTGCGCTTTAGAACCAGCTGTACAGACCCTGGTTGATTTACTCAGATCAGTTGATAATAGAAAAATTGTGCAAACTGGTAGATCAATTTATCTAGGTCCAGCAACTAAAACAGAAAATGCACATAAGAATATTCAGGTAAATGTGCCATATGATTATACAATTATAACTACCTATGTTTGTGCAGGAATTGCTTGCGGTAAGGCAGACATTGTATTTCAAGATGTACATCGTATCCCACTTTTTATGAAAAAACTTTTAAAAAATTTAGGAGTTTTTTATGAAAATACGGAACCTGGTATTAGGATAAGGGTTAATCAAAAAGATCTTCGGCATCCTGGTTATTTAATGTGCGAACCATGGCCTGGGTTACCGACAGATGTTGGACCTGTGGTTGCTGCTGCTCTATGTTGTTTTCCTGGAGTTACAACAATTTTTGATACTGTCTATGACAAAAGACTATCTCATGTTTCTATTTTAGATGAAATGGGATATAAAATATCAGGGATAGGACAACTAACGCAGATATCTGGAAAACATAATATGATAAAAAAATCATTAAATGTTAAAGTTCCTGATATTCGTGCTGGGGCTGCTGCTATAATTGGAGCAGTTGGAAGACGTGGAGTAGCTATTTTGGAAAATTGTCAACAAATATTTCGGGGTTATGAAAATATTGTTAATGATTTTCAAAAGCTTGGAATTTCTATAGAAATTAAAAATTCATAAAAATGAGAAAAATATTTACTGATTCTTGGGGGATAGATATTGAACCTAAGATTAATAAATCAATACATATAAATACATGCATTGATCCTAAAAAGATGGTAACGATGGGAAGCTGTTTTTCTAGAAATTTTTCAAGATGGTTATTGCATAATAATATTTCTTGTCTTAATCAACCTTGGGATATATTGTATAATTCTTTTTCAATAAATTCTGAGTTCAAACGATTACTTGGTAACTTAGATTGGAAACAAGGCATAGTAACGGAACATCGTAATAAAAAGATAATTTATTGTGATCCGTGGAGAAGTTGTATTAAAGAAGCATCCATTCAATTGCTTACGGAAAAAAATCTTGAATTTGATCAGATAGCCAAAGAGTCTTTATTTTCTTGTAATTCTATCTTGATTACACTAGGGTTGTCAGAAGTATGGTTTGATAAATACAATGAATCAATTATACTTAATCAAGTCCCATTGAGAGCCTTAATGGAAGGAGAGGATAAATGGTGTAATAAATTTGCCTCTTATGATGAAACGATTTTTTCATTGAGTGAAATTATTGATCTCACAAGAAAATACATAAGAGATGATATGATCTTTTTTTTAACCCTTTCGCCTGTACCATTAAAATACACGGCTTCTGGTTTAGACATTAGAGTTGCGAACAATCTTTCCAAATCATTATTACATGCTGCGATACAGAAGGTTTGTGAGATTTATAAAAATGTGATATATTTTCCATCTTATGAAATTGTGCAGTCCTTTGTTGAAAGAAACTTTAAGATTTGGCAAGAAGACGGAAGGCATGTTACAGCAGAAGTTGTTCATCGCATTTGTAAAATTTTTGCAGAAAATTATTTTCCAAACCAGATGGTGAGTACTAGAAACGATTTTTGGGTACCATTTGTTAATAAGAATGGCTCCATTATCGGGAAACTATATTTAGATGGTTCTTCAGAAATAACATTGTAAAATTAAAAAAATGAAATCAGAGAAAATTGAAAAAATTGTTGAAGTGGTAAAAAATGCCGTTGAAAAAGATGGTATATCTGGTGCTGTAATTAAGGTAGGAAGAGGAGATCAAATTTTGTTACACCGTGCTTTTGGCTATAAAAAACAATTTCCAAAAGAAAACGGAAAGGAAGTTATGGAACTTGATACTATATTTGACATTGCTTCAATGACAAAAATTATCGCTACTTGGCCAAGTGTAATTAAATTAATTGATTTGGGATTATTGAGTTTTGATGATAAATTAGAAAAATTTTTTCCAGGAGTGGTAAATTCCACTGTTGGCCAAATAACTATCAAACACCTTTTAACCCATACATCAGGATTGCAAGCAAAAACTTATCTAAAACAGTATGGTAGCAAGAAAGAAGATATTTTATCTGGTATTCTTAATGCTGATACTGATTATATTACTGGAGAAAAAGTTGTATATAGTAATAGACCCTTTATATTATTGGGTTTTATTATAGAACAAATCACTAGTATGACTTTAAGTCAATATGTTACGAAAAACATATGGCAACCCTTAGGAATGAATAATACAATGTTTATTCCACCTGACTACATTACTACAAAAATAGCTTCAACCGAATGTAACAATGATCTAACTTTTTGTAAGCGTGGCGTTGTTCATGATGAAAATGCAGATTGGTTGGGTGGTATAGCTGGTCATGCTGGGGTTTTCTCTAATAGTGAGGATTTAAGCAACTTTTGTCAAATGATACTTTCTTGCGGAAACTTTAAAAACCAAAAGATTTTAGAGTGTAAATCAATAAAAGCATCATTAGTTAATTCTACCGAAGGGCTTAATGAGTCTAGAGGAATTGCATGGAATATTTTCACTGAAGACAGTAAAACTATATATGGTCATTATGGTTTCACTGGTACTAGTATGTGGATTTATCCAGACGATAATACGTACTTTATATTATTAACTAACAGAGTACATCCCTCAAGGGAATCGCCTCAATTAATTGATAAATTAAGAAAAGAAATTTTAGAAATTATTTGGGGTAAATAAGTTTACTTTGTTTGTGAAATAAATTAAAAATAAAAGGCAGATTTATAATATAAATCTACCTTTTTTAGTTCGCAATAACGATTCTTGTAATTTTTTTTGATGGTTCAATTTAACTTCTCATAAATTTTAAGTTTTTCCGCTTATTCCAAATAATATTTTTAATCTATTTCTATCTTTTCTAACTATTTCAAAACCCTTATTTGAAGATAAAATGAAAACTTTTTTGAATAACCAAAAACGAAAGTAAAATCCAGTTATTTTATTTGGCAAAATAAATTTTGAAATTCTATATTCAGAATTTTCTTCTTCAAATTCTGTCGAAAAAAATGTATCATTTCCAATACCTATTTCTGTAAAAACTTTTTTCATAATTTTATTACAATATCTCTAATAATTCTTCTCTTAATTTCTTGTATTGAGTCTCCTTCTTCTATTTCTATAACTCCACCATAATCAAAGGCAATTGCTTTTATCATAAATTTTACATAAACAATATAATACTTCCGATAATCATGATTCCAACAGCAGCTATTTTAGGAAAAATTGCATATTTGTCCATATTTTCTTTTGCAATGTGTGGCAAGAAACTTGTGCATAAAATTGTTAAGAATAAAACTATTGCTGGCTGGAAACTTCCTACAAGATACACCATAGATACAGGAGCTAAAAGCAAGGCAAAATTTGTTAAAAGATTCCCAGATATTGTCATAAGTTCACTTGCAATATTAACAAAAAAAATCTTCTTACCCCCTGCCCTGTTCATATGCATAAATTCTCTTCTATATTTTGGAATAAATAAAAATATAATCATACCAGTAAGTCCAAGACCTACATATTCCCAAAAAGATGATATCCAAAAATTATTTTCAACTGTCACATATTTAAATAAAATTCCAGAAATTGCTACTAAAAAACAAGCAACCATCATATAAATAACTGGTCTCCATTTAAATTTCTTCCCTTCTTCAGAAAAATCTGAAGAAATTAAAAATACACCAAACAACGTTACAAAAGATCCTATGATTTGTTGACCAGAAAGTGTCTCACCTAAAAATATATATCCTAAAACATAACCAAATATTGGCACAGTTAAAAACCATGGAACGACTGTCGATATATCTTCTGTCTCAAGAGTAAATAAATATAAAATAATCCATACAATAGTAATGACCCCAGTAAGCATCAAAAGTAATTTGTCTAAAATTGGAATATGAGACACATCAGAAGAAAAAGCCCATATTAAAATAGCGATAAAAATACCAATTAAACTAGAAAATAAAACTAGCCCCCCAGAACTACGTTCCTTTTCTTTTTCTGAATATTTAGAAACTAAATATTTATCAGCAATATTTACTATTCCCCATAAAAATGGAGCAACTAGCGCTAAAAAAAACCATGTCATATAGATAAATTATAACACAATAATCTAGTTTATTTTCTCAATTTTTTCCCAAGGCAAGTTACTCTCACCAAAATGCCCATAAGCTGCAGTTTGCTGAAAAATAGGATTTTGTAAACCTAAACGTTCTATTATAGATTTTGGACGAAAATCAAAATTCTTTTTTACTATTTCTGCAAGATCTTCCCCTTTTTCATTTATCGCTTCTATCATTAAAGGTTCAGCCATACCTATAGCATAAGCAACACTCACTAAACATTCTTTCCCATAACCTGCGGCTACTAAATTCTTCGCAGCAAAACGAGCCATATATGCAGCAGAACGATCCACTTTCGTAGAATCTTTTCCAGAGAAACATCCGCCTCCATGAGGAATCAAACCTCCATAAGTATCCACCATCAATTTTCTTCCAGTTAAACCTGTATCAGCCTCGAATCCTCCTTGAACGAACAATCCTGTAGGATTCACTAAAATTTTAACAGTCTTTTTTTCTTCTTCAGAAAGTAAAGGATTAATAATTTTTTCTGTTATTTCTTTTTTAATTTCTTCTTGAGATATTTCTTTCGCATGTTGTGTACTTACTAAAACTGTTTGAAGCTCACCATTTGAATAAGTCACTTGAGTTTTTCCATCTGGACGAAGCCATTTTATTTCACCACTCTTTCTTGATTTTTCTAAACCAGAAGCTAGCTTGTGCGCCAACACAACTCCTTTAGGCAAAAATTCTTTTGTCTCATCTGTAGCATAACCATACATTATTCCTTGATCTCCTGCTCCTCCAGTATCCACACCCATAGCAATATCTGGAGATTGTGTAACAACATTAACAATAATTTCTAAATTTTCATCATAACCAATTTCTTTATAAACATCCCGAGCTATTTGAGCATAATCAACTTTTGCAGTTGATGTGACTTCCCCTCCTATTATAAGCTTTCCATGTCCACCAAATGTTTCTACCGCTACTCTACTTTTAGAATCTTGTTTTAAACATGCGTCTAATATCGCATCTGAAATCTGATCGCAAACTTTATCTGGATGTCCAGATGTCACACTTTCAACTGTATAATTATTGTTGTGTTTATAGAACATAAAAAAAAATTAAATTAATAAATTAAACTTGTATCATCATAACGAAAAATCATATTGTTGGCAACCTAAAAATTCAACATTCTTAGAAGCTAGTTTTGCGCCTAGTTTACAAGATTCTTCTAAACTCATTTTATTTAAAATACCAAAAATAAGTCCAGCTCTGTATGCATCTCCTGCGCCAACAGCACTGACAACCTTTTTCGGCTTTACAATAGGTATATTAAATACCTCTTTATTTTTATAAATTGCGCTTCCTTTATGTCCAAGTGTTTTGATTATTATTTTATCTTTAAAACTTTCCAAAATTTTCTTTTTTATAATTTTTTCAGCTTGTTTAAATTCTAATTCATTTAAAATTAAAATATCTGAAAACTTCAAGCATTCTGTAAATTGCTTTTTTGTATACATATTTGTCATCTGTCCTGGATCAAATATAACAACAGCATCTTTATTTCCTTTTTCATAAAATTGTTTTAAATGTAAATGTGTACTTATTGGAGTTCCGGGAGAAAATATAATAATATTAACTTTTTCAAGCTCTTTTTTATTTAAAAAATAAGATAATGATAATTTTTCAATTTTATTAAAAACATTAGGTTTCCATATTTCAATATCTTTGCCTTTTGTTTTTTTAATAACAGAAAAGACAGCTGTATCTTCTTTTTTATCTTTAAAGATGTTCAAGTTAATTTTATTTTTTTTAAAATATTCTTTAATTTTTTTACTAAAATCTTTTCCTACAACAGAAATAAGTGTTGGATTTAATCCTAAAACCCCAAGCCCATAAGAAATATTAGCTCCTGTTCCTCCTAAAAACTCTTTTTTCTTTCCATTTGTTAATTCTACAATATCACGAACAATAGAACCTATGACAATAATTTCCCCTTTTTTGTTCATAAAGTTTATTTTGTCCCTTCACGCCATCCAGAAATATATTCTTTCTGACGAGTAGATAAGCTGTCTATTTTTATCCCAAAACTATCCAGTTTTAAAGCTGCGATTTTTCTATCTAAATCTTCTGGCAAAACATGCACATCTTTAGATAATGTTTTGTAATTTTTCAAAATAAATTCTCCTGCTAAAGCCTGATTCGCAAAACTCATATCCATCACAGAAGCTGGATGTCCTTCAGCACTTCCAAGATTTACCAAGCGTCCACCGGCTAAAACAAAAATAGATCTACCATCTTTAAGCGTATATTCTTCAACGAAATCTCTTAATGTCTTTTTTTGTTTTGTTATTTTTTGTAAAGCTATCAAATCAATTTCAACATCAAAGTGTCCTGAATTTGAAATGATGCATCCATTTTTCATATTTTTAAAAGTATCTTCGTTTACCACACTTATATTACCAGTAACAGTGCAAATAAAATCTGCTTCTTTAGAAGCTTTACTCATAGGCATCACACGAAAACCATCCATAGATGCTTCGATAGCTTTAATAGGATCTATTTCTGTGACAATAACATTCGCACCCATTCCACGTGCTCGCATAGCAAGACCTTTTCCACACCATCCATAACCAGCCACGACAAAAACTGATCCGGCAATAAGTTTATTTGTCGCGCGAATAATTCCATCTAAAGTAGATTGTCCTGTGCCATATCTATTATCAAAAAAATGTTTTGTCATTGAATCATTCACCGCAATCACTGGAAACAACAAAGCGCCTTCTTTTGCCATTGATTTTAATCTTGTTACTCCCGTTGTCGTCTCTTCTGTCCCTCCTTTTATTTTCCCTAATTGTTTTGGTCTTTCACTATGAAGCAAAGAAACTAAATCAGCTCCGTCATCCATAGTAATATCTGGATTTGAATCAAGCACTGCATTTATGTGTGAAAAATATTCTTTATTATTTTCTCCTTTTTTTGCAAAAACTGGAATTTTATAAAATTTAACAAGAGCAGCAGCTACATCGTCTTGAGTAGACATAGGATTCGAAGCGCACAATACCGCATTCGCGCCACCTTCCTTTAAAGCAATCATTAAATTCGCTGTCTCTGCTGTCACGTGTAAACACGCACCAATTGTATTATTTTTAAAAGGTTTTCTTTTTTTAAAATCTTTTGATATTCCATCTAATACTGGCATATCATTAGAAGCCCATTTAATCTTCTTCAAACCTTGTTCTGCTAAATCTATATTTTTTATATCATATTTCATAGGAACCATTATACAACAATTGTTTTGCAAAAAGAAGCTTTATTTAGTATCATTAATTCTATTGCTAACAAATATCATTTTTATGATAGATACAGTTATAAACACAAAAAATTTAAAAGAGGCTGATGTGGTGATATTAAGTGCTCCTTATGAAAAAGGTGTTTCTTTTATGGGTGGTACTTCAAAAGCACCTAAAAAAATATTGGATTGTTTGAATAACAATCTAGAACTTTTTGATATTAATTTTCTTTGTGAGCCAGCAAAAAAACTAAAAACATATCATAAAGAAATTACTAATATAAAAAAACTTTCTCCAGAAAAAGCTATTAAAAAAATATCTGAAGAATATACAAAGTCATTTAATGATAATAAATTTATCATTATGCTTGGTGGTGAACATACGGTATCCATCGGCGCATTTGATGCAATTTCAAAAAAAGAAAATCCAAAAGATATAACTATAGTGCAAATAGATGCTCATCAAGATTTGCGTGATGACAATAGTGATTATAGTTCTCACCCTACAAAATATGCACATTCTTGCGCAATGCGTAGACCACATGAATTAGGTTTTAATTTAGTTCAAGTTGGTATTCGTACTTTTTCAAAAAATGAATATGAATATTGGCAAGCAAATAAAAAAACAATTAGTGTATTTGAATGGACTAAAAAAACTAAAAATCCTCCAGAAATAAGTGAAATAATTTCATCAATAAAAACAAAAAAAGTTTATTTGACTATCGACGTTGATGGATTTGATCCTTCCTGTATGCCAGGCACTGGAACACCTGTCCAAGGAGGCCTTAAATGGAAATATGGTTTAGATTTGATAGAAAAAATTATAGAAGCAAAAAATGTCATCGGTGTGGATATAGTAGAAGTATCTCCCCAAAAAGATTGTGTTCTGACAGAATTTGGCGCAGCCTCAATTTGCTATAAAATAATGGCAAATAAATTCAAAACTAAATTGCTTTCTTAAAAATTCTCTTGCGGTAAATAAAGAAAATTTCTAAAGTACTTGCAATAACTATATAAAAACTAAAAGAATATACTGTAAAAGACCAATCTTTAATAATAAGTAATGCTATTATATTATTGAAAATTCCACCTAAATACACGAAACTATTTTCTGTTTCAGGATATTTCCATGTTTTTATAAAAGTAGGTAAAAATGCCAATAAATCACTCGCAATAGCGAAAAGAACTGATATCCATAAATTATTTGTTAATATATAAAAAACAAGGGCAAAAATTGATAAAACCCCACAAAAAATATCTAGCAACCCTATCTTCCAAAAACAATCTTTTTTAAATAAACAGAAAATAAAAACTAAAAGTGGAGTAAACCCAGACATAAAAGCACCCAAAAGTGAAATTCCTCCTCCGGCTTTATAACCTAAAAATACAGCTACAAAAGGCGCCAAGGACCAAATAATCCAAGAAACCATATTTGGTCGAGTGCCACCACGAAAAATACTTTTTATATACCAAAAAGTAAACAAAAGATTAACTGCAACTCCAATATAAATAATTTTTTCCGGAAGCATTTATTAATCATAGCAAGAAATATTAAAATAAGTAAATAAAAAAAGCTGAGTTAAAAACTCAGCTTTTAAAAAAAATTTTTTATATTCTTACTTTCTTGCAATATTATCAATAAAAAAAATAAGAATTAAAATTCCTAAAAATAATGAAATTGGACCAATAATAATCAAAAGACATACTGAATAAAAAGGATATTTTTTATCCAAAATCCATCGTTCTGTAAAATTTGTTACAAGTTCATTTGATTTAAGATCTGAAAAAACCATCAAAAATGCGGTAAATAACCCTGAAATAATCCAAAGCATCCCGCAAATTAAAATCATTAAAATTTGATTTGTTTCCATAATAATTAAGTTTAATTGGTGACTACAAAAGATTTTTATAAACCTTCTCTAGTCACCAATAAAAACCAATATCAAAGATCTAAAATACCTTTTAATGGTAGCATATTAAAATACAAAAGTCAAGCTTTTTTACCCTTATAAATAAGGATATTTTTGATTAAATCCCCTCTTTTTTGAGTTCTTCTAAGAGCTCGTGGGCTCTTTTAGAAATCTTAGTTGGCATTTTTACATTTATTTTTATATACAAATCCCCTGCTTTTCCATTTTTAACTGTCTCTCCATAACCTGTCATTTTAAGACTTTCACCACTGCGAATACCTGCTGGTATTTTAATTGTTATTTCTTTATGCCCAGTTATAATTATTTTTTTCTCTGTTCCTAAAATAGAATCTATAAAAGAAACTTGAATTTCAGTTTGGAAATCCCGTCCACGAGGAGTTCGTGCTCTAAAGCCACCCCTTCCACCTCCAAAAAAATCTGAGAAAATATCATTTAAGTTTCCAAAATCAAATTCAGCTCCTCCATTCTGAAAGCCAGAAAAATCAAAACCACCAAATCCACCTTGTTGATAACCTCCTTGTCCTCCTTGCATATTTTCAAAACCTGATCCAAATTGATCATATTTTGAACGCTTAGAATCATCAGAAAGAGTTTGATAAGCTTCATTTACTTCTTTAAATTTAACTTCATCTCCGCCTTTTTTATCGGGATGATATTTATGCGCCAATTTATAAAAAGCCTTCTTTATTTCGTCTTTAGAAGCATCTTTTTTCACACCTAAAATGTTGTAATAATCTTTACTCATATATTTAAAATTAAATCATTGGCTCAGATTCGCCATCTTTTTTTATTTTTTGTACTATTTTTTCTTTCTCTTCTTCTATTTCTTCTTCTTCATCTGTTTCTTCTATTTCTTTCTTATTTTCTTTCGCTTTCCTTTTTGCTTTTCCTTCTATAATTGCTTTTTCTTCAGCACTTCTTATAATCGTTGCTTCTTCTTCTGAAATAAGCTTTTGTGCGTCATCTTTTGAAATTGAATATTTTTTACGAGAAGCTTCAATAATTTCTTTTTTATATGATGGATGCGTTGGCGGTAAAACTCTTAAAGTTTCAGCAGAAAATGGATCGTAAGATTCTCCATCAATTGTCATCTTGACATAAATTTCACCAACAGCTAAGTTGATCATATCTTTAACTTCGAATATTGGAGCAAATTCTGGTTTTAATTTTACAGCATCTTCTCCTCCAACACGGAAAGTAATAACACTACCCACGTTTCCTAACACAGCTTGATGAACTTTTGGTAAAATCTGTCCTACGTATTGATGAGCAACAGTTAAATTCAAACCATATTTTCTAGCTTCTGACAAAATATTTTCAAATGTTTGAGTAACTATATTTTGGAACTCGTCTACATACAGATAAAAATCATTGCGCTCATTTTCAGGAATAGCAGCACGTTCCATTCCAGCTTGTTTTATTTTTGTTAAAAACATTGAACCAAAGAAAGACGAATTTTCCTCACCGATACGTCCCTTAGATAAATTAATAAAAATTATTTTCTGCTCATTCATCAATTTGCTAATATCTATTTTATTTTGTTTTTGTCCGAAAATATTACGAAGCAAAGGATCAGACAAAAATTGTCCGAGTTTATTTACAAGCGGAATAATGGCGTCTGTATCAAATTTTTCAGACCAATCCGCGAATTCGATTGCGAAGAATCTTTTAACCATATCATCTGTAATATATTCAACAACTTTCTGTCTATAATTTCTATCTGTAAGCATTGATATCATTCCGCGCATTGTCGCATGAGGATAATCAAGTAAGGCTAAACATGTAAAACGAAAAACGTGCTCAAGTCTTGGAGTCCAATTTGCCCCGAATTGTTTTTGTAGAACTTCAATCAAACCTTGAGTCAATTGAAATTTAAACATTGGATCAACATTTGCCAAAGGGTTGAAAGAAGCTGGGAAATCAACATCTGAAGGATCTATAATGCAAACATCTTCAATACGCTCTTTAGGTATATAATCCAGCATTGCATCAATAACATCACCATGTGGGTCAATTAAACACATACCATGGCCATATGTAACATCTTGTCTAATCATAAGCTCAAGAAGCTTGGTCTTACCAACGCCAGACTTTCCAATAATATAAAGGTGCCTTCGGCGGTCAACACGCTTTATACCGAAAATAAACTTCTTTTCTTCAAGAGCAGCGACATAATTCGTACGCCCAATAAAAGAAACCTCTTCTGGTTTTACCTTTCCAAAAACAGGTAATTCTGGTGGAGGCGGAGCATATTTGATTATCTGAACCCGATTCGTCTTTGCCATATATATTTGCCTATTTTACTATAATTTCAACTTATTCTCCATCATAATCTAAAAATAACGATCTAGCCATTTGAAAAATTTTGATTCCCATTTTAAATATCTTTTCCAAATTTTCTTTGGCAGTTTTGAAGCATCTGGAACCCAACCTTCATCTCTAAAAATTGGATAGAAAAAAGCAATAAGCACCCCCAATATTGCAATTGGAATACACCAAAAAAATACAGTAGAACCTAAAAAACGAATTATTAAAACAGATGAAATTATTACAATTATTAAAATAGCTGTCATTGTTAAATAAAAGGTTAATATTATTCTAAAATTTTTCTTAAAACGTCTTCTGGTACTTCTTTCACTTTCTCTTTTTGTGGAATAGTGGGCTTTTCCTCTTTTTTAATTTCTGGCTCTTTTTTTATTTCAACTTTTTCTTCTTTTTGCTTTTCTTGTTCTTTTGTTTTTTCTGAAATTAAATTTTTTAAATTATTCATTTTTTCATTACTTGCAGATCTATCTTTCAATTTTGATTGAGTTGCAGGTTTTGAATTTCCCAATTCATTTAAAGAAATCGGTGCTGGTGTTTCTTTTTTTACTTCTTCAATCTCCTTAACCTCTTCTTTTTTATTTTCAAAAACTTTATTTTCTGAAAGAGTTTTGTTTAAAATATCTCTTAATGCTAAATTTTCCTCGCCAGAACGAATATGTTTTGGTGGAATATTTTTATTAAACCTGTCTCTTGCAAAAGGCGGTGTAAATACCTTTTTAATTGCTGAAAAAATCCCTGGTTTATTATTTCCACTTTTATTAACCTGATTATGTGCAATTTGTTTATTAACTCTTTCAGAATATCTTTCTTCTTCGGGCTTACTGCTTAAAGTATCCTTTTGTTGAAATTCTATACCCAAATCAGCCAAAGGTTTGAAAAATTTAGTTTCATCATAAGAAATTTGTTTCATTGAACCTTTTAACGGTTTCAATTCCCCTGATTTCATTTTAGCTATACAATCTCTACAATAAACTGGCCTTCCTGGTTCTGGTTTAAATGGAACAAAAGTATCACTAAAACAAATTGAACATTTGGCGCTAAATTTCTCCATATTACCTGTCTCGTTTTCATTTCCAATGGACATTCCAGACCAATTATTGATTTCTCTTTCAACAACTTCTTTTGATTTGCAATAAAGAGCCCGAGAAGATCTAATAACTTCATTTTCTATTTCTTTATTTCCCGACTTCACCATCGGAGGCAAAGTTTTTGCGGAAAATGGCCTTGATGTTACACCATCTATCATAAGTTTTAAATAAACTTTATAGTTTGGCAAATTTACAATATCTTGCGGAGTAAATTCAGGATCAAATTCTTTTTCTAAAAAATCAGCATCATCGGCGCCACAACGAAAAATTATCATTGTTCCAACGTTTCCAAAAACCGCATCACGCACGCTGGAACTTTTGTCTGAAACAAGCTGAGCGGTGTATTGATGGGCAACAGTAAGATTCAATCTGTATTTTCTAGCTTCTGACAAAATACTTGCAAAAGAATCAGTAACAAAGTTTTGAAATTCGTCAACATATAAATAAAAATCTTTTCTGTCATCTTCTGGAATACGCACGCGCTCCATAGCGGCAAGCTGAATTTTCGTAATTAACATTCCTCCTAATAATGCAGAATTGTCTTCACCAATACGTCCCTTTGAAACATTCACAAGGAAAATCTTTCCCTCATTCATTATGTCAAAAATATTTATTGTACTTATAGATTGACCAACAACATTACGAATTATTGAACTGGAAAGAAATTGTCCAACTTTATTCTGAATAGGCGCGATAGCTTCATTTCTGAATTTATCTTGCCAAGCTTCATATTCGTGAACCCAAAAAGCTTTAATAACAGGATCTTTCAAATTTGAAATAATTTTCTGTCTGTAATCTTTGTCCACTAACATTCTAGGGATACCAAGAAGTGTCGTCCCGGGAGTATCAAGTAAGGCTAAAATTGCATTGTTTAAAATATATTCCATACGAGCAGACCAAGCATTTGCCCAAATCTTTGTGAAAATTCCCATGAGACCTGATGCAACTAAATGTTTATATTTAGGATCAGCAAGTTCTAAAACATTAAAACCAATGTGGTAATCTGTATCAGCAGGATTAAAATAAACAACATCTTTTAATCTATGTGGTGGAATAGCAGACAATACTGCTTCCACAAGTTCACCGTGAGGATCTACAACACAAACACCATCGCCATTTACAACATTCTGAATAACCATATTAAACATAAGCACAGATTTACCTGTACCTGATTTTCCAAGAACATAAACATGCTGACGTCTATCTTTGCGCTTTATGCCAAAAAGTCTATTTTTATCACGAAATGTGGTAAGCCCAAGGTATGTGAGATCTTTATTTTTAGGTATTTCTGACAATTCCATATTTTTAAATTATACCAAATATATATTAAACTAAAAAGCCCAAAAGTGGGCTTTTTAGTAAATTAAATTATTCTTTTTTTACCTCCCCAGATTCAGGATTTTCCCCTTCTTTAAATTCTGCATCTCGTACATTATCCTCTTCTTTGGTTTCTCCGGCTGAAGCTTCATTTTGTGTATTTTGTGATGCTTTAGAAAGAGCTTCCCCGATCTTAGACATTTCAGAAGAAAGTTCTTCCATAGCTTTTTTAATTGCTTCTACATCAACACCATCTTTCACTGTGCGTAATGCAGTTATTTTATTATTAACTTCATTTTTTAATTCCTCAGGAATTTTTGTTTCATTATCTTTCAATGCTTTTTCTGCTGTATACAAAGTCATCTCAGCAGTATTTCTTATATCAGCAACTTCTCTTTTCTTTTTATCTTCTTCAGCATGAATTTCTGCATCAGCTTGCATTTTTTTGATATCTTCTTCCTTAAGACCAGAACTTGCCTCAATTCTAATTGATTGAACTTTACCAGAAGATTTCTCTAATGCTTTAACATTTAAAATTCCATTTGCATCAACATCAAAAGTCACTTCTACTTGAGGCATACCACGAGGAGATGGTGGAACTCCGTCTAATATAAATCTTCCGAGAGATTTATTGTCAGATGCCATAGGACGTTCACCTTGAACGATATGAATTTCTACTGAAGTTTGATTATCTGCTGCAGTTGAGAATATTTGTGATTTAGAACTAGGGATAGTTGTATTTCTTTCAACTAATTTAGTTGCAACTCCTCCTAATGTTTCAATACCTAAAGAAAGTGGTATAACATCCAAAAGAAGAATATCCTTAACATCTCCTTGCAATACTCCAGCTTGCACTGCAGCACCAAGCGCTACAACTTCATCTGGATTCACGCCAATATGTGGTTTCTTTCCAAAGAAATCTTCAGCTGCCTTTTGAATCATAGGCATTCTTGTCTGTCCTCCAACTAATATAACCTCGTTTATTTCATTTATTTTAAAAGGCGAAGCTTCCATAGCTCTTTTTGTAATACTCATTGCGCGATCAACAAATTCTCTACAAATTTCTTCCAACTCTGCACGCTTCATTGTGCGTACAAGGTGAAGTGGACCTGCATCACTTGATGTAATGAATGGAATGTTTATTTCACTTTCAACAGCTGTTGAAAGTTCTATTTTTGATTTTTCTGCTGCGTCATCTAAACGTTGACGAGCCAATGGATCCTTCCTTAAATCAATACCATTTTCTTTTTGGAAACCTTCAGCCAACCAATTCATAATTTTTTGATCAATATCTTTTCCTCCTAAATGAGAGTCACCATCTGTAGATTTTACTTCCACAACATCATCACCAACTTCAAGAATAGACACGTCAAATGTTCCTCCTCCGAAATCAAACACTGCTATTTTTTCATTTTTATTTTTATTAAATCCATATGCAAGAGCTGCTGCAGTAGGTTCGTTTATAATTCTTTTTACATCAAGACCTGCGATTCTTCCAGCATCTTTTGTAGCTTGTCTTTGTGAATCATTAAAATATGCAGGGACTGTTATCACAGCTTCTGTTATTTTTTCTCCAATTCGTGCTTCTGCGTCTGCTTTAATTTTTTGCAAAATCATAGCAGAGATTTCTTCTGGACGATAAAATTTATCTCCCATTTTTATTTCAATTCCACCATTTTCAGATTTTCTTGTTTCAAAAGGAATTGTCTGAATATCTTTCTGAACACCCGGTTCATCAAATGTATGACCAATAAATCTTTTAATTTGAAAAATTGTATTTTTGGGATTTGTCACACTTTGACGTTTTGCTAAAATTCCAAAGATACGATCTTTTGTTTTTGATTCTGCTACTATCGAAGGAGTCGTGCGCATCCCCTCAGAGTTTTCTAAAATCTTTGGCTCTCCACCTTCTATTACAGCAAAAGCCGAATTTGTTGTACCTAAGTCTATACCTAATATTTTTGACATAATATATATTTTATTTAAATTTCCTGACCCGATAATCAGGGTTAATAATTAATAGCCCTATTATATACTAAGCCTAATTTTTTGACAAGTATTTCGTGGTCGCGAAATAGTTGTTAAAATTACTAATATTTGCTATAATTTATATTATGTTTAAAAAACCTAATATACAAAAGGTTATTTTAAAAGTATTAGCTGAAAAGCCAGCTATTTCTATTGGTGAATTAAATAAAAAAATGGAGAATAAAACTCCCCTCCTTAATAAGGAGGGGGTTGGGGGTGGTAATTCAAAAAATCACCATCTCGCCCTAAAGGGCACTCCTCCTCAAAAAGGAGGAGATAAAACTGGTTACGCAATAACCCGTTCTGTTAAAAATCTAATAGAATCAGGTTGCGCTGAAATGGTTCATTCGGATAATCAAGACTATTTGAAAATAACTAAAAAAGGAAAATCTAAATTAAACTGCATAAAACTCGAAGGTGAAGATGCCCTAGTCTCAACTACTTGGGATGGATTTTGGAGAATTATAATTCTAGACCTTCCAGAAGAAAGAAAATCAGAAAGAGAATCATTGCGTTATCTTTTAAAGAAAGCAAATTTTGTTTGTATAAAAAATACTGTTTGGGTCTCACCTTTTCCTTATGAAAACTTATTTACAAATATCAAAAAAGATCTTGAGCTCTCCACAGAACTTATGATAATAGTTACAGATAAACTTGACCCAGAAACAAATAAAGCATTTTTAGAAAATGTTAAAAAAATATAATTATAAAAGTTTTCGCCTGCGAACACTGGCTTCGTTTTGTTCGCCAGAAAACTTTTGATAATTAGATTTTTTATGTTTTAAATTTCTTTTTTAAATCCTCCGGCTTGTAGATCCCAAAGTTTTTTATAAAGTCCGCTTTTTTTATTTGTGAGTTTAACATGAGTACCATCTTCAATAATTTTTCCATTTTCAATAACAATAATTCTATCCATTTCTTTAATAGTTGAAAGTCTATGAGCAATAACAATTGTCGTTTTATCTTTCATCAATTTCTTAAAAGCATCTTGAATTAAAGATTCTGAATGAGAATCTAACGATGACGTCGCTTCATCTAAAATAAGTATTGGTGCATTTTTTAAAATTGCACGAGCTATAGCTACACGCTGACGTTCCCCGCCAGATAATTTTACTCCTCTTTCACCAACATAAGTTTCATAACCTTTCGGTAAAAATTTAATAAATTCATCACAGTGCGCAAGAGAGCTAGCTTTTAATACTTCTTCGTCTGTCGCATCACGTTTACCATAACGAATATTTTCCATTAAAGTACGATGAAAAAGTACTGGGTCTTGAGGCACAAAAGCAATCTGCTCTCTAAGATTTTTCTGACTAATACTATTTATATCAATATCATCAATTAAAATCTTTCCAGAAGTAAGATTAAATAATCTCATCAATAAACGAACAAAAGTCGTCTTTCCTGCTCCAGAAAAACCAACAATTGCTATCTTCTGTCCTGAAGAAATTTTTAATGAAAAATTATCAAATACTTTAACATTATTATTCTTATATACATAAGTAATATTATCAAAAACAACGTCTCCCTTTACGTTTTTAACAACTTTTTTAGAATTATCAACAATTTCATAAGGTGTATTTAAAATAACTGCCATTTCTTCTGCATCAGCAAAAGCTTCATAAAAAGCGCGAACAAAACCAGCAAAATTCCATAAATTCTCCAATAGACGAATAATATAACTTTGCAGTAATACCATTACAGGCAAGCCTATAATGCCAAGTTTCCAATCTCCAAGAGCAATCCAGAAAATAATAAATTCAATCACTATAGAATAAAAACTTTCAATTAAAGCAAGCGTTTCCCATAAATACCAATTTAAAAGAGAAGCTTTTCTTTGCTTTTGTATAACACCACCAACACGTTCTTTTTCATATTCATGACCAGTAAATAATTGTATTGAAGAATGATTACCAATAGAGTCTGATATAGCTCCTGTGGTTTTAGTGTCTGCCATAGATGCTGCAATATCATATTTAAGTTTATAACGAGTAAAAATAAAAACAGTCAATAAAAATACAATACAAAATATTCCTAAAATTAAAGAATATTTTGGAAGCAAAGTATAAACAGCAATAACTGTTCCAATTCCTCGAACAATAAGCGGTAATAAATCAGACACTATTCTGTCAGTTAATTTTTCAAATGCTCTAGCATATTTATTTATTTTTTGAGTTAATGACCCTCCAAAATTATTTGTAAAAAATGAATGTGAGTGCCCTATCATGTATGAAAAAGCTTGCTCACGAAGTCCAGCCATAACCCCAGCTTCAAAATATACATTTAAAAAAGTACTAGATCTACGAATAACCCAACGGGTAAGATTTAAAGTTAAAATTAAAAGTATAATTGATTGTGCAGTATTTATAAAAGTAAAATCATTTTTACTTAAAACATTCCACAATTTCAAATATTGGAGTGGTATATAAACATCAAGACTTGAAGCAATTATGGTAAGAAAAATAACAGCAAAAAACGAAACTTTAAATTTCTTAATAACTTGCCAAAAATATTTAAGCACCAAGCCTCGGTGCAAATTTGTATATTCTTTTTCTTTTTCCATATAAAATAAAAATAAGACAATTTTTATGCCTCATCTTTATTATACCACATTAAATTAAATATTACTATTTAAAAATCTTATGAAAAAATACTACAATACGAAATTTGATTGTTTTTAACAATATTGGAATTAAATATTTTAATGATTCTAATTTTAGTTTTAATTTATTCATATAAATTCAGCTTGATAACATTCTTTACAATACACTATCTCTTTTCTTTCATCACTTATAGCAGTTTCAAATTCATTGGAACATGGTTTATCTCCATGAAAATGTTTAATAGTATTTTTATATTCCTTATTGCTTGATTCTACGCCATTACACATACACTTTCTATGCCAAAGTTTTGGTGGGTTTGTTTTTTTAATTCGTTCATAGTGGCGACAATTTGGACATAACCTTGGTAAAGCTAAATTCATCTGCCTGTAAAATTGCAATTCATTCGGTAAAATCCTAAAAGCTGTAGTGCATTGCTGATTACAATCTTTTCCATTATGTTCACATTCTATTACTTCATCTAAAATATCATCTGAAACATCATTAATATGATCAGGTAAATCTTTTGATTTAATAGTTATTTCATAATCTCTTTTGGGGTCGTCCTGCCAATTAAATCCTCTTTTTAAAATATCTTCTTTGTTTAATGGAAAAAATTCATGTCCCCAGCTTTTATTATATGCCCATAGGGACAACTCACTAGGAAAAAATTCTCCATATTTATAAATTCTGCCCATTCTATCAATGTATGGCATTTCATTCATTTGCCTTTTTATTTTTTCTACCATTTCAAAATATTTTTCTTTAGTATATTGCTTATTAAAAATACAATGACTTTTATTTCTCAAATTTACGCAACCAAATAAATTAGAACAGTTAAAAACTCTATCGGAATATTCTATGTCCTTAGAACCATTAGGTGCACGACTAAAAAAACATCTTTGGGATTGCATTCCGCCATTTGTTTCATAAAATATTTCTGATTTATCTCCTCCAAAAGTAGCGTCATAACTATCTTTTAAGAGCAAACCACATGAAAAAATATATTTACAATTTTCTACTCCATGCCTAGTAAAAAAACAATTTTTGCAATTTTTACTATTTATAATATCTTCTCCAGTAACATTAATGGAATTTGTTATAAAAGCAAAACGCCTTGGAATTTTATAATAAAGTTCCATAAATTTTTCCTTTGCTTTTTGTATAGTTTTATAACTACCCAAATCCCATTTCTCAATTTCTTTTTTATATTCTTCTTTTGTGTATTGTTTATTCCAAATACAATATTTTTGATTTCTTAAATTTACACAACCAAAACAATTTGTACACCCTAAGCAATAAAAAAGAAAAGAGCAATCAAGACATTCATCAGAATAATAAATAAATTTTGTATTATAAATACCATTTGAACACAAATTATCATAAGTATGATCAGCATTCATAACGCTATCTGAATCTATTGAATCTTTAGAAAATATGGCAATTTGAGAATTATAACAATTAATAGCCTCAAGACAATCAAAAGTTAAAGTACAGTTTTTACAACGAACATCACCATTGGAATATTGACAATTTTCAGAATTTTTTTGACCAGTAGCTTCACGAGGTACTAATTTTTGTAATTCATAAAATTGTTCAAAGAAAGGTCTAGAAAAATCATAATCTTTTCCATAATCCATTGCATCCCAGCTATCTCCCCACCAACAGGAACTACAATAAACTATAATTTCAGAATTTTCTGCAAAAATACTTATAATTTCCTCCCCACATTTATCACAAATATCTTTATACAAAGGTCTAGATTCACGATAAGCTAATCTTCTTATTAACCTACACTCTGGGCACCAAGTTGGTGCTGGGACTTTTATTTTTTCATAAAAGTTAAAATCTTCTTGTTCTATAACAAAATCTTTTTTACAGTTTTGGCATATTCTTTTTTCATTGTTTTTGCTCATTTTTTTTAATTTACATATATACGCTATAGCGTATATATGTATTAACTTATATTTTGTTTATAACATTCTTCGCAAGCTATTTTTTTATATTCCCATTCTGGTGGATAATATGCATTTATATCTTTTTTACAATAAAAACATTTATAAGGATAAGCTTGTAAAACAGTTGTATATTTCATATTATCTTTTATTCGTACATCAAAATGATATCTCGGTAATGGAATATTGTTTTCTCTATAAAAAGAAAGCTCATTTTGAGCGATATTAAAACGCCAACCAGTGGCAGGACAAATAAGAGCCTTAGAGCAAATATCATCGGATACGTCATTTATAGAATCAGGTAATTCACTTGTGGGCATTCCATCTATGTGGCTTTCGTTGATATCTTCCCAATAACCACCAAGTTTCAAAATATCTTCTTTTTTAACATCTGGAAAATACAAAAAACTAGTAGAAAAATTGAATGGTCCGGCGGACATAGAATAAGGCAAAAACTTGCCATATTCACCTTGCTTTTTCATATCTGAAATAATTTGTTCACGAAGTTTTTCATATTCAACTTTCTCATATTGTTTATTTAAAATACAATATTTTTTCTTTTTTAAACCTACGCAACCAAAACAATATTCACATTCTATGCATAAATCTAAATACTCAGAATATCTAGACGAAGACCACACGCTATATTTTTCTGCATAACTGTTTAGACAACAACTGCAATTGCCTAATAATTCAGAATACCAACAACCATTAGTATCAATATCTGATTTTTGTTTCATTCCCCTAATACAATTATAGCTATCTTCAGAATCATTAATTGTAAAGCAATTGTAGCAGTCTTTTGTGTTAGTTAAATTGTCTCCATCAGAATTATAAGTTTTGAGATTAAAATTTTCTCTGTGAACTACTTCGTTTTGAGCTATTTTGTCTAACTGTCTTTTATATTTCTGAATTGAATTATACGAATGAAGCTTAAAAGTTTTTAATTTTTCTAAATATTCTTCCCTGGTGTATTGAATATTTTCTATACAATATGATTTACCCCTGAGATTCCAACACATAAAACAATTCTGACAATTTCTGCAATCCTGTAAAAAATATGAATCAATGCAATCTTTGGAATTCCTAGAATAAAATAATTTGTAAGAATTATAACAATTTACGCAATCAAAACATTTCTCTGAATAAAAACAAACTGATACATCAATTGAATTTTTCACCCATAAATTTCTGTATGAATAATATAAATCTTCACACGTTTCCATAGAACGTGATAAATAACAATTCTTTGAATTCCATACATCATCGCACCAATCACAATTTGTATTTTTAGCACCATTTTGATGAGAATGAGGAACTTTTTCTTGAAGTTCTTGTAATTGAGTAAAAAATGATTTTGATGAATCATAATCTTGACCATAATCCATAGCGTCCCACGCGTCACTGTGCCATTCATGCAATGTGTAAATAGGATATCTATTTTTCTCTGGTAAAACTGTAATCAAACTTTCTCCCGAAAGATCCGACTTCCCTTTTCTAAATTTTCCAAACATCCAAAAAGATAAATGTTGTTTTACTCTACAAAAGAAACATATTGTTGGCAGTTCAATACCAACTTTTTTATATAAAGATAATTCACCCTCAGATATTGAGAATTTTTGATTACAGTGTTCACAATTTCTACTTTCCTGCTGATTCATTATATTCAAATATATTCACCCTAGCTGGACGAATAATGCGATCGCCTAATTTGTAACCTTTTTGAACCACTTGAGAAACTTTATGATCATCTTGTTTTTTATCAGTTGGTACCATTTCTATTGATTCATGCATGCTTGGATCAAAAGATTCCCCTATTTCTCCTACTGGTTTTACTCCATATTCTTCAAAAATATTATTCATCTGCGTATAAATATATTCCACACCCTTACGCCAATTTTCATCAACTTTTTCCCAGCCTTCTTTATTTGCAAAAGCCATATTGAAACTATCTATAACAGTAAGAAATCTTGAAAGTATTCTTTCTCGCAAGCCTTCCGAAAAGTTTGCTTTTCTGTCTTCTTCTTGTTTTTTATAATTAGCAAATTCTGCTCGCTCTTTCTGCCAACCAGTTAAATACTCTTCCTTTTCTTTTCTACAAACTTTTAAATCAGCTCTAAGTTTCTTTAGGGTCTTCTTTAAATCCTCTTCCCCATCATCATTAAATTCAAATTCTACAACCTCAGAATCAACTTCTTCAGGAGAAACAGGAATTTCTTCTATATTTTCAGATTTTTTTATTTCTTCATCACTCATGAACTTATTTTAACACAAATTTATAAAATAAAAACCCCCTTTCGGGGGTTTTTGAAATTAACGTTTTGGCCCGTTATTACCTGTTCGCTTACACTCACATCGGTAATTCCGCTTCGCGGACCTCAGTAAACGATAATCAATTATCGTTTACTCCATTGTGGGGCCTTTCTTGCTTTCTTAAGTCCAAATTTTCTACGTTCTTTTGATCTTGGATCACGCTTTAAGAATCCTAATGTTTTTAATTTTCCACGAAGTTCTGCATCATGCACAACTAAAGCACGAGAAAGTCCATGACGTACAGCTTCTGCTTGAGAATGAATTCCTCCACCAGAAACTTTAACTTCAATACTCCATTTTACAGCTGTCTTACCAGTAGTTAAACCTTTAACCATAGGATCTTGAATCAAACGACGTTCATCTTCTGTTTGAAAATAATCTTTTGCATCTTTACCATTTACAGTAAAACTTGCTTTTGAAGATTCAGTAATACGAACTCTCGCAGTTGAAGTTTTTCTTCTACCTATTGCCTCAATATATTTTTCTGTTGATTTTTTTTCTGCCATAATTATATAAATAAATTTTAATCTTCTATTTTTAAATGCTTCATCATTTCTCTTCTTATTTTATTATCAGGAAGCATTTGGAAAGTTGCAAGTTTTATTAATTCTTTCAATCCTTTCTTTTCTGCTGTTTCTGTACCTTTAAAAGTACGCAAACCTCCTCTCATTCCTGAATATCTTTGGTGATATATACTTTCTAATTTTTTAGCTGTTATGCGAAGTTTTGAAGCATTTACAACCTTAACTGGAAAGCCGGTATAAGCATGTCTTTCGAATGTAGGCTTATTTTTACCCATCAAAATTGTAGCTACTTCACTAGCCACTCTTCCCAGAGTTCTTCCACTTGCATCTATTACTTTGTCTTCTGTCTTTTTCATATATATTTGATACTAAATCATTTATTAAAATTACACAAATTCTATTATTGCCATCTTTGCTCCATCAGACTTTCTTGCTCCTAATTTCAAAACTCTTGTATATCCTCCTTTTTTGTCAGCATACTTTGGTGCTATCACCTCAAAGAGCTTTTTAACTTCACGACTGCGATTTGAAAGTTTGGATATAACTGTTCTACGTGTAGCTAAATCTCCCTTTTTTGCACGAGTTACAAGTTTTTCAATAAAAGGTTTTAATTCTTTTGCTTTTGGTTCTGTTGTTTTAATTTTTTCACGTATGATCAAATTAAGCGCCAAAGAATTAAGCAAGGCTTTTCTTTCATTTTTTTCTCTTCCAAATTTTCTTTTACTATTATGGTGTCTCATATAATTAGGTTCTAGTTGCTAGATTCTAGTAATTTATTCCTTAAGGTTTAATCCAAATTTACTTAATACTTTCTTTATTTCTGTTATTCCTTTTTCTCCAATACCTTCTACTTCAAGCAAATCTTCTCTCTTTTTTCTTGCAAGACCTCCAAGTGTTCTGATATTTGCAGCAGTTAAGGCATTTAAGGTTCTTGTAGAAAGATCTAGACTATCTGTTCTAGTTTTTAATACATCAGTAAAATCATCTCCTTTTTTATCTTCAGAGTCAGACTTTTCCCCACCTACATCGCCATGCGAAGCATTGCGGGCAGGTATTTTAATTTCTTCCTCTGGTTCCTTAAAATCAATAATAGCTTTAAGTTGATTTATCATTATTTCAATACATTTTGAAAGAGCCTCACGAGGAGTTAACGTTCCATCTGTTTCAATAGAAATTCTTAAGCGATTATGGTTCGTTTTGTCACCAACACGCATATTTTCTACTTCATAAGAAACTCTACGAATAGGAGTAAAAATAGCATCAACATTAATTGTGCCTACGTCTACTTTTTCTTTTTGCAAAACTTCTTTTGCAATGAAACCTAAACCTTTCTCTATTGTCATTTCAATATTTAAATTAACTTTACCTGTAACAGAAGCTATGTGAAGATCTGGATTTAAAATTTCTACTTGTCCACCAGTCTTTATATCTCCAGCTGTAACATCTTTTGGTCCTTTTATTGATAAAGTAACTACCTGAGATTCATCAGACAACATTTTAAAACGAGCTTTTTTCAAATTTAAAATTATTACTATTACATCTTCTTTAACTCCTTCCATTGTTGAAAATTCATGAGAAACACCATCAATTTTTATAGATGTAATACTAGCGCCCGGCAAAGAAGAAAGAATAATTCTTCTTAAGCTATTTCCTAACGTATGGCCATATCCAGGATACAAACCGTCTATTTCAAATACTCCCTTATTTCCTTCTTCTAAAACAACACGTGGTTTAGAAGGCATAATTATTTTATATTCAGGCATATTTTTTTATAAAAATTTTAAAAGTTAATAATAAAAACAAATTCAAAAAAAATTAACGACTATAGAACTCAAGCACAGCATTCAAATCAAGAAATATCTCTGTATTTTTTGGTTTAGCTAAAACTTTTCCCTCCATCTTAACTGCATCAAATGAAACCCATGCTGGAGGATTATAATCCTTAACTTTCTCAACTAAATTTTCAAAAATTTTCTTAGTCTTAGATCCTTCACGTATTTTTATTACATCCCCAACTTTCACTTCGTATGAAGGAATAGTAACTTTGTGATCATTAACAATAAAATGTCCATGGGAAACCATTTGTCTTGTTGCGCGTCTGCTATTTCCAAGTCCCATTCTATAAATTACATTATCAAGACGAGATTCAAGTTCTTCATAAAATTTTTCTGCAGTTCCAGCTCCTTTTATATGTGAAGCTTTTTTAACATAATTTGAAAGTTGACGTTCAGTTATTCCATAAGAAAAACGAATTTTCTGTTTTTCAACAAGTTGAGCTCCATATTCAGAAAGAGCCTTTGGGCGACGCGCTCCGGGTCCAGCAAATTTTCCAGAAGCAGAAGAAAACTTAGAAGTTTGACATTTGTCATAAACTCCTGGTCCTAATCTTCTGCAAATTTTAAATTTTGGTTTTGATATCATTGTTAATTTATTTTATTTGTAAACTTTTATACACGTCTTGGCTTCTTAGCTTTTGGTCCATTATGTGGTACTGGTGTAGCGTCTTTGATAGAAGTAATTTCTATGCCATGAGCCATAAATGCTCTAATTGCTGGTTCACGTCCAGATCCAACTCCTCGTACTACAACATCTGAATCTTTTACTCCAAGTATTTCTGCTTTACTTCCAATAATATCGCCAACTTTAGATGCTGCAAATGGAGTTCCTTTTTTTGCACCCTTAAAACCCAAAGAACCGGAACTTGACCAAAATAATGAATTACCTAATTTATCAGAAAAGAGAACTTTGGTATTATTAAAAGTTGCATCAACATGCAAAACACCGGAAATTATTTTCTTCTTTGAAGTTTTTGTTTGTACCACCTTTTCTTCTTTTGGTGTTTCTGTATTTGATTCTGTTGTAATTTTTGTTTTTCCCATTTTAATTAATTTATTTATAGTGAGCTTGTCGAACTATGTTTTACTTTCTTTTCTTTTACCTGATGCCATTGTTTTTCTAACATTTCCTCTAACTGTTCTTGAATTTGTTTTAGTTCTTTGACCTCTTACTGGTAATCTCTTCATGTGACGAACACCTCTGTGAGATTTTATATCTTTCAATCTTTTAATATTTGCAGAAACTTCTCTTTTTAAATTTCCCTCTATCGTCATTCCTTCAACTATTGCACGAATTTTATTTTCTTCAGCATCAGTTAGATCTTTTGCTTTTTTACCATGATCAATTCCAACTTGATCTAAAATCTTACGAGCAGAAGAAACGCCAATACCATAAAGGCATGTTAATCCAATCTCAAGTCTCTTTTCATTTGGTACTGTTATTCCAAGAATTCTCATAAATTATTGTTTTTGCTTATGTTTTGGGTTAGAACAAATTACTCGCAAATGCCTTTGGCGTTTTACTATTTTACAATTATCACAAATTTTTTTTACTGCTGATTTAATTTTCATAAAAATACATTTTTATTCAAAACAAGATAAAAACAAGGGGGAAACCCTTATTTTTCAATCTTTTTCATTTTTTAAAAACCGTAATTACTATGATACACCATTATTAAAAAAATTACAACCTTTTAACTATTCTTCCTTTTCCACCATAGGGATCTAAAACCACTTCAACAGAATCTCCAATTAAAACCTTAATCCTATGCATTCGCATTTTACCTGAAAGGTAAGCAAGGATTTCTTTCTCACCTTCCACTTTGTCTTCCCCGCCTGCATCGCTATGCGAAGCATTTCGGGCAGATATCTTTACTCTAAACAAAGTACTGGGCAAGGCTTCAGTTATAAAACCATGTGCTGTTAAAATTTTTTCATTTTTCAGATCACTCATTTGGATTTAATAATTCTAACAAAATTAAATATAAAGTCAAATATAAAAGTGGAAAATTAATTAGGATAATTCACTATAATTTTTATATCTTTACTTTTATCAGGAAAAGAATTTTTCCAAGCAGGTTTAATTACTAAATCTGCAGACTCTATATTGGAATATAGCGTTAAAATTTGATTAAAATCTTTCTTTTTCTTTCCTAAAAGATCTGTAATAAGTTTTTCTCCATCAAAATTCCAAACGATTTTAGCAGTACCAGATAAATTAAAATCAATATTTTTTACATCTTTAAATGAGGCAATTTCTCCACCTGAAATAGAAAATATTAAATTACTAAGATTAGATATGTAAACATCACTGCCATCATAATCTTCAACATCAGTTTCAATAATTTTCTTTGTTAATTTTTCTCCATTAAATAAAAAACCGTAAAGCGTGCCTTTTATATTGACAGGCACTTGATTATCTTTAGAAACAAAACTTTGATTTTCATTATTTATATTAAGAAATACAGCATCTTTAAATAATACAAAGCCATTTGGAATTTGATCGTTTATTTTTTCTAAAAGTTTTGTTTTAAGTGTATCTTTTAATTCATTCACAACTGCTACTTTTTCAGTATCAGAAATTTGATAAAATTTACCAATAATACCCCCAATTATTTCTCCCTTTGATCTTGCATAAAACTTATCATACTTAGAACTTCCCTTAAAACCAAAAATTTTAAAATCAAGCGGAGTACTATTGTATTCTTCCCCAGCTTCTACCCCATATATGCCAACTTCAACAGAACCTGGTTTACCATCTTTTGTCATGCCTGGAACTTTTATCTTTTCTTTAGTTTTGTAAATTTTTCCATTTGATCCTTCTAAACGTGTATCTATATCAAGAGTTTGAGAAGAAGAATTAAAAGCATTATAAATTACAACAATACCTTCTGCTTTTACCAATAAATCTTTTTCTTCATCTACTTGAACTATCTTATTTTCTTCACCAGAAATAGCCACTAAATCAAAAGATAAAGTATCGCTATTGTTAGAATCTTTCACCGCAGAAAAGTTTTGATTCAAAGAAATATCTTTTGTTTTAGGATTAATTGTGATTTTTGCTCCAGAAAATAAAAAGGAAATTGCAAAAAAAAGAAATACAATTGAAACCAAAGCTACAATCCATAAAGAATAACGCGGTTTTTTATTATCCTCTTCTTCAGTAAATTCTGGTTCAGAAAATTTTGGACGAGAAAAAATACGAGATTCCGGACGTTCAATCCTTTGTGGAACTTCCTCTTTCTCCTTTTTTACATATTTAACTTTTATTATATCTTGAAGTAAATTTTTTGACATCCCATTAGAAATTTAAATATTAATAATTTTATCTTTATTGCCCGTCAGTCGAATTTCTAACGGGACAAGTAACTATATTTTATCAGAAAGACGATTAATGTAAATAGATTCAATAGTAAGAAAAGGATCACGATATATATTTTCCTTAAAAGTTGCTATGCCGTGAAGTTCTTTTGTGTTTAAAGAAGTTATTTTGAATTTTGATTGAGTTAAAGCATATTGATTAAACTCTTCAGTTTTAATTATTTTTGTAAAAAAATCTAAAAAGTCTTTATCGCTTATTAAAAAAATATTTAATGGAATAGAAATATTATTTGAAATATTAAATAAAGATTCTTGAAATTTTTTCAGCCATTCTTCTTTTAATTTATTTATCACTGGATCAAATTTCTTTTTTATTTGCTCTTCCATATAATCATCTTTATAAAGAGAGATAAGCGACTTTGCTTCATCTAGTGATAAATTTAAAAAATTTGCAACTCCACGTGTTATAAAATTAAGTCCATTAGGAAAAGAAATTGACTCACACAATACATCATTTTTTATTATTGAAATATCAGTAATTTCCCCATCAATATCAACTAAAAGGAAACTTTCATGGTATGCAAACATATCACGAATTACAGTAAAAAATGCCATCAGAAAAGAAGAAAATTTTATATCTTTAGGATTAAAATATTTACCTATTGTATATTCTATTTTTTTAAGTATTTCATCTGAACTCATTGAAATAAAAACATTCATTTCAATTTCTTTAATTTTTTTATCTAAAGGTTTATCAACGGCATAACCATTGAGCATAGTTTTCATATTTTTTAATTCAATCGGTCTAATTTGCTCATTAGAATGAATATGTTTTATTAAACGTTCTTCTTCAAAAAGACTTATCTCTTTTTTAATAAGACTATCAGCAATTTTTAAAGTAAAAATAAAAGAATTATTTTTCTCTAATTTAATGGTTCTAGTTTGTGAACCATATAATAAAGACGAAAGAAAACAAAAAATTTTATCGGGTTTTCCAAAACCCATCGTACAAATTTTATTTGCCACAATATCAAGAGATTTCATTATTGAAGATAATAATGTATCAAAACTAACTTCATTTTGAATTGAGATTGGCTCACGAATAGAATAAATTATTTTTGGAGTACCAGAATTTTCAATATAACAAAGCGCTCCGCCAACAGAAGATGAACCAATATCAAATATTAGAGTAAGATCTTTTTTCTTTTTATCTTTTGAAAAAATCCCCATGATTTAATTATATCACAAAGAAAACTATATCAGTATAGCTTTTATTCTGCGAACACCTTGAGAACTTGCTTCTTCTTTTTGTATTTTAAAAGTTCCTAATTCACTAGTATTGGCAACATGTGGACCACCACAAAATTCCTTAGAAAAAGCATCTCCATTTTTATCAAACACCATATACACAGAAACAATATCAGGATATTTAGTTCCGAATTCCATTTCTGCCCCTATTTTCTTAGCTTCTTCTAACGGCATTTCTTTTTTTACAACATCAAGACCAGCTTTTATCTTTTCATTTACTAAATCTTCCACTTTTTTCTTTTCTTCATCTGTTAATTTTCTATCAAAAGAAAAATCTATCCTCAAACGCTCGTCTGTAATATTACTTCCCTTTTGTTTAATTTCAGGACTAACTACATTCTTTAAAGCAGCTAAAAGTAGATGATGTGCTGTATGAAGTTTTGTAGATTTTTCACTATGACTAGCAAGCCCTCCCTTAAACATGCCAGCGGAAGCTGTCTGAGAAAGTTTTTGATGTTCTTCCATTTTTTTATTAAAATCTTCGATATCTATCTTTATTCCATTTTCTTTTGCAAGTTCTAATGTAAATTCTATTGGAAAACCATAAGTAGTAAAAAGAACAAATGGATCTACCCCTTTTTCAAATTCTTTCATACCCTTTTCTAAAGTTTCTCTAAATTTATTTTCTTCTTTATTTATTTCACCATTATCATCTAATTTATAAACTCCATTATAAAGCTTTTTATTTCTTTCAATTATTTTTTCTAGTTCACTAGGATCTTTTGAAAATCTCACAGCGCGACGAATCAGACGACGTAAAATATATCCTCTTCCTGTATTTGAAGCCAACACTCCATCTGAAATCATAAACAAAGATGCTCTAATGTGATCCGCAATAATTCTTTCTTCTTTTGTTTTTTCATTATTAAATAAATCTGTACTGTATATACTTTCTTTTTTTTGAACTGTCATAACCAATCTTTCTAATCCCATTCCTGTATCAACTCCAAGAATTGAAAGTTTTTCTAATTTTGCTTCACCTTTATCTAATTGCTCTCTTGATCCATCACAAAAATATTCATTAAAAACTATATTCCAAATCTCTACATCTTCACCAGATGCATTTTTGCAATATATTTCAGTCGTTGGGCCACAAGGACCAGAATCTCCAGTCGGACCCCAAAACACATCAGCTCCTTCTTCTTTAATATCTTTCAAACCAAGTTCTTGCCAAATGTTTTTTGACTCTTCGTCTTTTGGAACATTTTCACTCCCTTGATAAACTGTCACATAAGAAATTTCCAAATTCATTTCTTTTGTAATAAATTCATATGCATATGTAATAGCTTCTCTTCTTCCATATCCACCAAAAGAAAAATTACCGAGCATTTCAAAAAAAGTATTGTGTGTATTGTCTCCAACTTCATCAATATCTCCTGTGCGAACACATTTTTGAACTGTTGTGATATTTTTACTTCCTAATTCTTTATCAGCTAAACTTGGATCTAAATAATATTTTTTAAATTGTTGCATCCCTGCCGTCGTAAAAAGCACAGATGGATCATTCTCTGGAACAAGCGAAGAAGAAGGCATTATTTTATGTCCTTTTGATTCAAAAAATTTTAAAAACTTCTCTCTTATTTCATTAGATTGCATACAATATGAAATTAAATATTTTACTGATGTAAGTCGTCTCCAGAAATTCTTTTAATTGGCTTTTCAAAAATATTCATAATTATAAAAATAAGAAGCACTAAAACAGTGGAAATAACAGCGAGACCAAGAAGTCCAAAACCAGCTGCCATACCAATACCAGCTGTCACCCAAAGACCGCTAGCGGTCGTAAGCCCGCTTAAACGAGAACCTTGAAATATTATAGAACCGGCTCCCAAAAATCCAATACCAACTATTATATTTGACGCTATCATCGCAGGATTAAAACCGCTCAACCCTGAATATTTTATTGCTAAGTATTCGGAAATAATAATGAAAAGAGCTGAACCCATAGAAACAAGAGCGTGCGTTTTCATACCAGCTTCTTTATGCACTAAAAGACGCTCAGCGCCAATCAACATACCTAAACCAATTGCTACTGCTAATCTTATAATCACTTCACTATTTTGTGTAAAAAATTGTGTCATCCCATTAGAAATTTTAAATTAATAATTCTTATACTTATTCCACGTCAGTCGAATTTCTAACGGGACAAGTGTTTATATTATAACTTGTACTAATGATTTATACAAATAAAAAAAGACCCATATTTACTTTCGTAAACATAGGTCCTCTATTTCTATACTTTTTTTTAAAATTATTCTGGTGGTAAACGTCTGCCAACAATGACATCTAATTCAACTACTGAACGGATACCATAGTCCGAGTAGGAATCGTCCAAAAAGTGACAGTGCACCTCGAACTCGCCATCGTCGTCCAAGTACGTGCTCGGCACATCACCATCGGAATCGCGAGAACCGGAACAAAAAGTAACTCCTTTAACATCAAGATGATTCCCTGTTTCAGTAAAATACTTAATTTCAAAAATAATTCTTTCAAGTAATGTAATACCAATTTTCATATCAGGGTCAGCTTGACGAGTAGATTTTCCTAAAGTTTCAGCATCTGGTTCAACTTCATCGCGAACCCATACTGCATAGTGACTGCTTGTGTTACGAATGTTTTTAGAAATTGCTTTATCTAAATCATCATAATACTTCGAACTTACAAAAAGTTTTTCACAAATCTTAAAAGCAAAATTCAGCGTCATTCCTTTTGAAATAAAAAGCAATCTCCATTTCCCATTTGTCGGAATAGCAGGAATAATCACTTGGCTAAAATCTACATCCCAGCCGAAATGATTTTTGTAAAATTTCTGCCATTCTTCGCGGATACTAGCATACTCATCTACAATTGAAAAAACTTCACGCAATTTTTTCTTTAGCTCGGTTTTGTGTTCAAGCCAGTATTTCACCTGTTCATAAGATAAAATAGTTGCTAGAAAATCTACGATAAATCCAGCAAGCATTCCGAGTTGTTGCATTCTATCTTGCAAGCTCGTTTTTTCAGATTCTGTTCCATTGTTCATGGTTTGTCCTCCTTTAATTTAGTTATAAATAACAATATCGTTATCTATCAAAAGAATACCACAAATAACTTAAAAGTAAAGTATCTAAAGTAATATTATAAAAATTTATATAACAACTCCCCCACCTAAACAAATATCTTTATCATAGAAAACACAAGATTGACCAGAAGCTACTAACACTGGTTTTTGAAAAATAACTTCAGCTGTACTTTTCCCAGTGATTTTAATTTTACAAGGCAAAAATTCTCCATGATAACGAATCTGTACTTTATAACTTTTACTTTCTTTTGGAACTCCAGAAATCCAATTTATGTTTTTTAATTTAATTTCTTCTCCTCCTTTTTGAGGAGGAGTGCCCTTTAGGGCGAGGTGGTGATTTTTTGAATTACCACCCCCAACCCCCTCCTTAACTAAGGAGGGGGTAAAATTTCTGTTCTGCGAAACATATAAAATATTTTTCTTAATATCTTTTCCAACAACATAATATGCCCCGTCATTAGGACTTTTTTTAGTAATAGTAAAACCATGACGTTCACCGAGTGTATGAAAAACTACTCCTGTATGCCAACCTATCACATTATTTTTTTTCTTTTCCTCGACTTCGCTCGGAACGAGGATTACCTCGCCTCTTTTTTCTTTTATATAATGTTTCAAAAAATCTTTTAAATCTACTGCTCCTAAAAAACAAATCCCCTGACTATCTTTCTTTTCTGCAACTGGTAATTTAAATTTCTTTGCTAATTTACGAACTTCTGTTTTATTTAAATGTCCCACTGGAAAAAGAATTTTAGAAAGTTGTTCTTGTTTTAGAGTCCAAAGAAAATAAGCTTGATCTTTTGATTTATCACAGGAGACGCATAACTCATAACACGTAACATTTTTATATTTTATTTTTTGTTTTTTATGTTTTATGTTATGTGCTATGTGATTTGTAATTTGAGCATAATGCCCAGTAGCCACAAAATCAGCACCCATTGAAATAGCTTTTTTAAGAAATGCACCAAACTTCACTTCTTTATTACACATAACATCAGGATTTGGCGTTCTGCCAGCTTTGTATTCAGAAATCATATAATCTGCCACTTCTTTTTTATAGACATCTTCAAGGTCAAAAGTAAGAAAAGGAATGTTTAAATGCGTCGCGACGCGCATAGCGTCGCGACGCTCTTCTTCTTCGTTACATTTTAAAAAATCTGGATGCCAAGTACGAATAAAAACACCAACGACATCATATCCTTGTTTTTTAAGAAGTGCTGCAGACACACTCGAATCCACACCTCCTGACATTCCAACAAAAACGGTTCGACTTTGCTCACCGCAAGCTAATTTTTTCTTTATACTTTTAATCATAGAATCAAAATATCTTTTAAAAAGCATTGCGCAGGCCGACGGGCCTAGCATAGCAAATTTTCAGCAGAAAATTATGTGCGGTTTTTAAAAGATATTTTGATTATATAGAGACATAAGCTTTTTGTAAAGCTCAAAAGTTGCGCGGGCGTCTGATAGCGCACTATGTGGATTTTTATTTTCTATACCAAAACGCTTACACATTTCTCGTAAAGAAAAATGGTCCAAATCTGGCTCTCTGTGAAGTTTCGCCCAAGCAATAGATATCGTATCTAATTTATGATAATGCATAGTGCTAGGCAATTTTAATTTTTCTAAATTATATTCCAAAAATCCCGCATCAAAACAAATATTTTGCCCAACCATAATGCAATCTTTAACTTTTAGAGAAAAAATTTCAAAAGCATCTTTTAATGTATATCCGATTTCCCAATCTTTTTTATTGTAATGATTTATCTTAAGAGCGGTCTTGTCAGCATTTTCAATATGCTCAGGTTTTATTTTTAATTCAAATTCTTCTAATATGTTTAATTTCTGATCTGCAATAACTCCACCAATTTCAATAATTTCATGTTCTATCATGTTAAGCCCTGTTGTTTCTATATCTATAAAAGCTAAATTATGTTTTCTCATCCCAGTACTAAAATTTTAAATTTTTATTAATAATTTTCATTTATTTTTATCTTTCTAATCATATTTTATAATTATAGTACTTAATCAAAAATTTAGTACGGGACAAGTCCTATTTTAAGTATTTAAATTTATTTTGTTTATGTTCTTCAAAAGTCTTAGCATAATGTATTATGCCATTTTTATCATGTAAATAATAAAAATAATTTGAACTCTTTGGATAAATAGCCGCTTTTATTGCTTCGAGACCTGGGTTACAAATTGGACTGTCTGGCAAACCTTTTGTTTTATAAGTATCAGGAGCCACATCCACTTGAAGTGGCATTCCTTTTGAAATTCTATTCCATAAAATTCCTGAAATAATTTCTCTGTCAGAATCTCCTTTTGCTTCTTTCTCTATTATAGATGCCATAATTATAATATCTTTTTTAGATCTACTTAAAGAGACAGAAAAAATATCAGCTGTTTTTTTATTAAAATTATCACTCATATATTTTAAAACATCCTCCTCGTTTGAATCGGTAAAGAAAAAATAAGTATCGGGGAAAAGATATCCTTCTTTTGGTTTCGCTTCTAAAAGAAATTTATCTTTGTTAAAAGATGACAATCTTACAGAAAAAGATTCCGCAATATCAACAACATTAAAACCTTCTGGAATAGTCACTTTAACTGGAGCTAAATTATGTTCACCTCTTGAAACAATTCTTGCAACTTCAAAAACTGGTAATTTACCTTCAAATAAATAATCTCCCAACACTAAATGTTTTTCTCCACCGTAAATTATCACAAAAAATTCAAAAGCAATTCTTGAACGAATTATCTTATTTGTTTTAAAATCACCAGATATGTGCCTGAGACTTGTACCCTCCTCTATATTTATTATTTTCCCTTTAGGAAAACTTAATGGCGCGCTTAAAAATAGAAAATAAAAAAGAGAAATAAAAACAATCAAACTAACAGCAGAAAAAATAATTATTTTTTTAAAAGAACTATTTTTAGGCAAATTATCAATAAGACTAATTACCTCATTTGAAGAAGAAAAGTTTTCCATAAGCAAGTTAAATAGGCAAATTTGTAGGTGGAGCGGCTTCTTTTGACTCTATGCGTTCCAAAGTAGGAACTTTCAATATCTGACCAGGGAAATGCCAAATTGTTGCTAATTCTTCTGTATTTAAAACAAAAGTTTCAGAATGAAAATAGGGTTTAAACCACATAGAAAGAGGCCAAAAAATATTATGTTTATTAAAAAGTTTGTGTCGTAACGGTGGATGAAAAAAAGTACGATTTCTATACTCATGAAGCATTCTATTCGCAAGCATCATAATTGTTTTAGGAGAAGCGATAAAATACCCACTATATGCGTCTGCTTGTGTGCCATTAATGCGTTTAAAACCATTTGAATAAGAATTTTGATATTGGCGAAAAATAAGACGTAAATTTCTTCTGCTGTTTACTTTAAATGCTTCTTTTTTTGCAACATAACAAACTCTAATTCCGGTATCAAAACCAAGTTTTGACATCTTTGCAGTTATTCCTTCCACTGGTTTTTTATAAAAATCTGGAACACGAATTTCTATTCTAGCTCCTTCATCTTTTTCAGCAGTAAAAGGTTTTAATAATTTTTTTATTTCTAATTGCGCTTCTTCTATCCAATTATGATGCCCAAAATAAGTGCCTTTGGTTTTATATTCTTTTTTAGATGGAGTAATAACTATTTGCAACCACATTTGTTCCCCTTTTTGAAGTGAACCAAAAAGCTCTACTACTGGAGAGATTGGATCAACTTTAAATTCTTCTTTTGGATCCTTATCTAGTCCATAATCAATATAAGTTTTAACAGGATATGCTTCAGGTTTTTCTAATCCAAATTCACATCCATAAAGATTCCAAGCACTCTTTGGAGTAATCTCATCAACAGCCAAAGTGTAATCATCAACTACTTTCACTTGAGCTTGAGGATATTGCGCATACATTTGAGTTTCAATATATTCTTTTAAACGAGATGGCGTACGAAGATAAAAATGCACTTGTCCTTCAATAGAAACTATTTCTAAAGAAAACCAAAACCAAACTGCTCCCTGCCAATATGTTTCTCTTCCACCTTTATTACTAAAATGATAAAGACCATTGGTAATAAAAAGTTCCATTGCTTTTGGTGAACGCAAAACATCTCTAGGTGGAATAATTTCAAGCAAAACCCAATCAATGCCAGAAATAAAATTCTGCCGTATATAATGCATCCAAAGTTTCCATGCAATATAACCAAGCAACACCGTGCCTATTAAAGACCAAAGCCATAAAAGCCAAGGCGTAGAAAAAAGAAAAAACAATCCAGATATAAAAAACGAGACAGCATTGTAAATAAAATAAGCTATTGAATCAACCATAGCTTATATTTTAATACAAAATGGCAACAAAACAAAGTAATTTGTGGATATATCACTTTTTTAAATTAGATGGAATTATTGTATTCCAATTTCTTTCAACAGAATTGAAAAAACCTAAAATAACTAATACTATTACAATCCCTATAATAACTAGAAAAATATGAACAACACCTCTATTTCTTTTCATATTTAAATAAAAAATTTAAGCTAAAGTATAAAGACCGTTTTTATTCTTTTTAAAATACTTTGGATTTTGAATATTAACTAAAATAGTATTTTTCTTAAAATACCTTTCTTTCATTACTTTCTCAACAACATTTTCTTTTGAAAGAGGACCTTCTTTTTTTAAAATATCACTAATAACTTCACGAGCAATACCAGTCTTATATCCCCATTCAGCAAGCGCATATAATCCGCGTCCAACAAGAACAAATCTTGAATCTTTTATAAGTTCATTGTGACAAGTTGCATAATGAGTTTTTCTTCCAAAAGTTTTAGTAATAGCATCTGCTACTTCTCTAAAATGCATAGGGGAACCATGACGTCTCATAACTAAAAATGCATAATCTTTAACTCCACGCGTATGCACATTTGGTGATGTAGATTTTCCCCATTCTCCTAATGGATTTTTAGAAACAGATTTTGACATAGCAAGCCATCTGCGAGCAATTTCCTCATTTCTATATTCATCAGAAACATCTTTCATTTGATCAAAAAACTTTTTAATCATTTCACTTTCAGGAACAAGATCTTCATCTTTTAATCCAGAATAAAGTTTCTTAAGAGAATCATGAACCTTGGATGCCATTTCATCATCAACACTCCAACGAGTATGAAAATTTTCATCTTCTTTATGCTTTTTAAAAGAATCTCCTAATACTAAATAAAAATGAATGTGATTTTGAGTTGCTTTATCTTTTGATACATGAGCAAGAAGTTCATGCTCTGCAACAATTGAACCTAAGGAATGTATTAATTTTTCAATCTCATCAAAAGTAGCCTTTTCAGATTTAAAAGCTTCAGACTTTTTTATTAAATTTAAGGCTGCATCTTCTATTTGTCTTACACGCTCTCTTGTAATAGAATATTTTTTTCCAATCTCTTCAAGAGTTTTTTTCTTAGAATCAGCAGTCAAGCCAAAACGATTCATAATAACATCAGACGCACGATCATGAAGATGTGATGTTATTTTCTTTGTAACTTGTTTTGGTTTAAATGAAATTGTTGACATAAACTAATTTATAAAAATTCTATTAATGATAAATTTATATTGCTTTCTTAATTATACATGTACTTAACTTGATGTCAAATGAATATACGTTAATTTTTACCTCCTCTGTTTGCTTTTGTCCTATCAAGCTCTGTTAAATACTTTTTTCTAAGCCGAACGCTCTTTGGAGTAATCTCTAAATACTCGTCTTCATTCATAACTTCAAGCCCACGTTCTATGCTTAAAATGAAAGCAGGCTTTAAAAATAAAGCTTCATCAGTACCCGATGCTCGCATATTGGTAAGTTGCTTGCCTTTTGTGGGATTTACCGACATCTCTTCTCCTTTCAAAACATTACCTATAACCATTCCTTCATATACTTCTGTTCCATGCTCTATATAGAGTATACCACGTTCTTGTAAATTTGCAAGCGAAAAAGCAACTGCTTTACCAGAAACCATAGAGGTCATAGATCCATACTCTTTTTTCTTTATTTCTCCCGCATGTTCTTTAAAACCAGTTACACGTGAAGACATTATACCTTCCCCTTTCGTATCTATTATAAATTCACTTCTATATCCCAAAAGTCCACGAGTTGGTATATCAAAAATAATTCTAACTATACCTTCTTTTTCAACCATGTCTTTCATAATACCTCTACGCTTACCAATTTTTTCTATAACTGCTCCAGAAGATTCTACAGGAACATCTATCACTAATTCTTCAAAAGGTTCTGTTTGAATTCCATTTTCTTCTTTTATAATAACTTCAGGTTGAGACACTTGCATCTCAAATCCTTCTCTTCTCATATTTTCTAAAAGAATAGCTATATGCAATTCTCCTCTTCCATAAACTTTAAAAAAACTTGGACCCATATTTTTCTCTCCTTGATCTGGAGAGAAATCAACTTTAAGCCCAACATTTATTTCTAATTCTTTTTCTAATCTTTCTTTTATTTGTCTTGATGTAACAAATTTTCCTTCTTTGCCTGCAAATGGAGAATCATTAACTAAAAAATTTAAAGATATAGTGGGTTCATCTATCGCAATATGTGGCATTGCCTCTACACTTTGATCTTCACATAAAGTTTCTCCAATATAAATATCTGGAATTCCGGCAAGTAAAATTATATCACCAGATGTAGCGCTAGAAACTTCTTTTCTATTTATTCCTTCGAAACTAAAAAGTTTTGTTATTTTACCTGTTCGTGTACCTTCATCATTTTTTACAAAAATCTGACTCCCAGAATTAATCTTTCCGGAATAAATTCTTGCAACAGCCATTCTACCCAAAAAATTATCATAACCAAGATTAAAAACTTGCGCAGACATTTTTTCATCTTCTCTTCCTGAAGCAGGTTTCACATTTTCTAAAATAACATCAAGTAGTGGTGATAAATCTGAAGATTCATCAGAAAGATTTTTCTTTGCTATGCCTTGTCTTCCTATTGCAAAAACTGTTTTAAAGTTTGCTTGTTCTTCGTTTGCTCCAAGTTCAAAAAATAATTCCAAAACTTCTTCATGTACTCTGTTTGGGTTTGCTGCTGGTTTATCTATTTTATTTATTACTACTATAGGCTTAATACCTAGCTCTAATGACTTTTTTAGAACAAATCTAGTCTGAGGCATAGGACCTTCTACAGCATCAACTAGTAAAAGCACAGAATCAATAGCTCTTAAAACACGTTCTACTTCAGAACCGAAATCAGCGTGTCCTGGAGTGTCCACTATATTTATCTTAGTATCTTTATAATTAATAGAAGTATTTTTAGAATATATAGTAATACCACGCTCTTTTTCTAGAGCGTTTGAATCCATTGATATTCCTTCGTCTTGCAAACCACCATTTTGCTTCATTAAAGCATCGGTTAGAGTAGTCTTACCGTGGTCCACGTGCGCAATAATAGCTATATTTCTAATCTCCATAATTTTAATTTATTGTTAATTAAACAAAAAAAGCCGAAAGGCTTTATTAAGTAAACATATCATATCATACTTTTTTAAAAATAACAACTTTTTTATAAAAAATTTGACAAAATAATTTTTTCTGCTACTATATTACAGAACTTGTTGGGGATACTCCCCGTTAAATTAATTTTAACCTTTAAAAAATAAAAACTTATGAAAAAAATTATTTGTTTTAAACCACTTTTATTTATGGATAGTTTTTTAGAACCTCTATTTGAGGATTTTACCAATTATGCATTTGGTTTTAATAAAAAAATTGAATGGCAAAAATATCAAGAACTTTCAAATGTTTCCTGTATTGATTTTTCTTTACGTTATACAAATCTAACAAGACTGTGTGATGATCTTCCTGAAAAACTAAATTTATGGGAAACAATCGGAAAAGAGATTGGTGTTGAAAATGGAATGTCTTTTGGTGAATTTATTTTATTGCTAAACAAAAAAGAATTACTGTTGGCCCCAAAAGCAACTGGAATTTTTTTGCCAATGGCATTAAAAAAACAAGGAATTACATTTGAAGAACTAAAAATAGCTTCAGAACCCATTCCCCCAAAAGAGGGTGACGAGTGTAAATCCAAAGGAATTATTTTAAAAAAAGACAAAAGTAACACCATTAGAATAGATAGTTATCAACTAAGATACACTATCCCTCCATTTACACCGGAGGATAAATTTATAATTCAAAAACTATAACATTAAATCGCGAGAAATCGCGATTTTTTTTATTTTAATCATCATCATAATCACCACCATAATTTGTAAGCAAAAAATATTGATCTTATTTTTTAAATGTAATATATTGTTATAATTAAAGGTGCAAAAAAATATATTTTATGGTAATTTATATCTATGCGCCGGTGGTAGAGTGGTCAATTACAACAGACTGTAAATCTGTCGCCTTCGGGCTACGTAGGTTCAAATCCTACCCGGCGCACAATTGACAAAAAAAATATAAACATGCTATCATTAAACAGTGATAGTTCTTTGATATTTGAATTTTAGGTTTGCATTAATTAGATTATTTTTGTTTCTAAAATTTGGGAATAAAAATAATCTAATTATATTGTTAAACTTAAATCTTTAAAATTATGAACAATAAATTTTCTTCCAAGGCACATCCCTTGATGAATTCATTTTTGGTTTATTTACAACAAGCACTTGAGAATTTACCTAATAATCCTAAACCAATGTGTGAAGGATTTTATCTAGCTTATTATAATCCTAAAAAAAACACACTAATTACCGAAAAAATTGGAACAGTCCCAGCAGAAAAAGATTTCAAATATCTACATTTTGCATGCAAAAAAGTAACCCAAACGTTACAAAAAAATGCAATACGTTCCAAAAATTTTGAAAACAATGATTTAGAACAATATCCCGGTGCCTTTGCAATTAAAACACCCTCAGGAACTTTTTGTGCAGGTGTTTCAGGTCATGAATCTATGGTTGATGAAGCTATAAGCATTTTATGGTTAATTGCCAAAAAACTTATTAGTAATGAAAATAAAGATTCAAACATTGAATTATTTGTAGTAAGTAATATGTTTCGTTCTTTAATAAAATATGAAGCATATAGAATACAAAAGGAATTTGTCCCAGACAATAAATGGATTAGTGTTATTGCTAGTCTTATAGATTTATAAAAAACTTTTTTAAAAACCGCTTGATTAATCAAGTGGTTTTTTTATTTCCTCTCTAAAATCACGGTTCCGACTTCGTCCCAGACGTTGCACAAATTGACAAACTAATATAAACATGCTATCATCAAGCAATGGTAGTTCTTTGACTGTAATTTTTAATTAATTATTTATTTGGTCGTCTTAGTTTCTTTAAGGAAGTTAAGACGACCTAAAATAAATTTATTAACTTAAAAATTATTAATATGAAAACGTTTTATTTAAAAATCACCACAGTATCAAAAGCTTTTCAGTATGGTATTGATTTTGATGAAAATATCCTTGCTCGTGGACAAAAAGGAAAAGGTTCTTATTTATGTTTTAAAGCAAAAAACAGAATAGAACTAAAAAAGAGTATCAAAAAAATTGATTTTAGTGGCCTTGCTGGTATTGTTTTAAATCCAATAGCTAGCGAATAAATTAACTTTAGTTTTTACCAAAAAGTCATCTCACAAAGATGACTTTTTATTTCTATAAAATTAATATTTTCTAGTTAATTTTTTAGCAACAAAATTACTTTTTATTTTCCCTGCCTGTCCTTTGACATGGCCTTTTTTTGTTTCAATTAAAAGCTCATTATTTTTCACTGTTACAACAACAGTATCCCCTGCTTTTACTCCATTTGAAATTATATAAGAAGCAACTTGGTTTAAAATCTTATTTTGAATTAGACGATTTAGTGGTCTTGCTCCATAGTGTGGATTGTATCCTTCTTTTGCTAAATACGACAAAGCTTCATCAGAAATTTTAAAATCAATTTCTTTTGTCTGAAGTCTATCTTTTACAACCTTCACTCTCAAATTAACTATTTCTTTAATAGCTTCTTCTGATAGAACATCAAAAACAATAATTTCATCAAGACGATTTAAGAATTCTGGGCGGAAATTATCTTTCATCGCTTCTAAAACTTTTTCTTTCATATTTCCATAATCTTGTTTGTCAGAATTATTTGAAAAACCAATTGATTCCATTTTTTCTACGAATTGTGAACCAATGTTTGAAGTAAGAATAATTATCGTATTTTTAAAATTAACCACTCTTCCTTTTCCATCAGTCAATCTTCCTTCATCTAAAAGTTGTAAAAGCATATTGAAAACTTCTGGATGAGCTTTTTCAACTTCATCAAACAAAACCACAGCATAAGGACGATGCCTGATAGATTCTGTAAGTTGTCCAGATTCATCATAACCAACATATCCTGGAGGTGAACCGATAAGTTTTGAAACAGAATGTTTCTCCATATATTCAGACATATCTACTCTAATAAGAGCTCTATCATCATTGAACATAAATTGACTCAATGCTTTAGTAAGCTCTGTTTTACCAACACCTGTTGGCCCTAAAAAGATAAAAGAACCTATTGGTCTATTTGGATCTGAAATACCAGCGCGTGAACGACGAATAACATCTGCCACTCTTTTTATTGCATTATTTTGCCCAACAACACGTTTATTTAATTCATCTTCCATTCTTTCTAATTTTTCACGCTCACCTTCTAACATTTTTGTAAGAGGAATTCCTGTCCAACGAGCTACAACTTCTGCAATATCTTCTGCGGTAATTTCTTCTTTTAAAATTCTTCGAGATTTTTGTAATTTTTTCAAACGTAAAAGTTTCGTCTCAAGTTCTTTTTTAAGAGTAGGAATTTTCCCATAACGAATCTCTGCCACGCGAGAAAGATCAGCGCGAGCTTCTGCATTTTCTGCTTCAAGACGCATAGTCTCAAGTTCTTTTTTAATAGAACGAATTTCAAGCACTATCTCTCTCTCATTTTTCCATTTAAGTTCAAGTTCCTTCGTTTTTTCACGGAGATTACCTATTTCTTTATCTATTTCTCTTACTCGTATTTTAGCTTTTTTATTTTCTTCGCTTTCTTTTTTTAATGCTTCTTTTTCAATTTCAAGACGCATTATTTTTCTATGCGCATCTTCTAACACTGGAGGTTTATTTTCAAGAGCAATTTTCAAAGACGAAGAAGCCTCATCTATTAGATCCACAGCTTTATCTGGTAAAAATCTATTTGTAATATAACGAATAGAAAGATTCACAGCAGAAACTATTGCATCATCTGTAATACGCACACCATGGAAAAGTTCATATCTTTCTTTAAGTCCTCGTAAAATTGCAATAGCATCTTCTGGAGATGGTTCATCTATATAAACAGGTTGAAAACGACGAGCAAGCGCTGGGTCTTTTTCAATATGTTTTTGATATTCTCTTAAAGTTGTCGCACCTATCGCGCGTAATTCTCCACGAGCAAGCGCTGGTTTTAACATATTTGAAGCATCCATAGTTCCTTCTGCTCCACCTGCTCCAACGATAGTGTGAATTTCATCAATAAAAAGAATCACCTTTCCATCAGCTCTTTCAATTTCTTTCATAATACCTTTTAATCTTTCTTCAAATTCTCCACGATATTTAGTACCAGCTATAAGAGAACCTAAATCTAGTGATACTAATTCTTTCTCTTTTAAAGATTCTGAAACTTCATTTTTTGCTATTCTTTGCGCTAATCCTTCAACAACGGCTGTTTTACCAGTACCGGCCTCACCTATTAAAATAGGATTATTCTTCGTTCTACGAGAAAGGATCTGCATAATACGCATAATTTCATTATCACGTCCTATTACTGGATCTAATTTATCTTCTTTAGCTAATTTAGTTAAATTGCGAGTATATTTAGAAAGTAAACGAAATTTTTTTGGTTCAGAAACATCTGTAATATTTTGACTGCGAAGTTCTTCTAAAACTTTCATTACAAGATCTTTATGAATTTTAAATCGCGCTAAAATCTCTCGCGCTTCACCAGTAACTTCAAGCATTGCTACAAAAAGATGTTCTGTTGAAACAAAATCATCTTTTAAATATTCTGCTAATTTTGCAGAATGTTCTATCACTTGCGCCAAATCAGGATTCAAATAAATCTGATATGAAGGAGAAAGAGTGCTCTGTGATTCTGGCAATTCAATTGATTCTAAAACTGAATCAGTTAAGAGCATTGTATCTATTTCCAATCTATCTAAAATAGAATTCACCATACTCTCTTCTTGAAGCAAGAGTGATGCAAGTAAATGTGAAGAAGAAACATGGTTCTGTCCACGTTCAATAGCAAGCTCGTGAGCTTTCTTAATTGCATCTTTAGCTTTAGTTGTAAATCTATTTAATGGTGGCATAAATTAAAATTATCAATTACGAATGAAAATTATTTTTATGGTGTTGGAACAACTGGTGGAACTATAATGTCTGTCGTTGTGTCAGTAGTTGAAATAGTAGTATCAACAACAGGAACAGTATCAACTTCAATTAATTCAATAATGGTAAAATCTTTTTCTTGTGTTACCTTTGATACCTTTTGTTCACCTAAAACACTTTTAACTACATACTGCTCACCTTCTTTTGGTGGTTCAATAAGAGATGCTATAACAACTTTATTGTCACCTAAAAATAATCCTGTTCCGAGAATTTTATCTTCTTTTTCTCCTTTCAAAAATAAACTTACAGTTAGTGGTTTAATTGCTTTCAATTCTTCAAGTAATTTTTTTTGATCTTCCGATAAAATTTGATTATTAGATACAGTATCTACTGGAACAATTTTTTCAACAGTCTGTCTAATAATACGATTAATAGGCACAGTCACTGACGAAGGAGCTTGTTGCATTAATGTCACAGTTGTTATCCCTGTAGCAATAGAAGTTACAAAACTTAATAATATTGCTAATAATATAAGCTGTGATTTGTTTAGTTCTTTTAAATCCATCCCGTTAGAAGTAGGAAATCTTTAGATTTCCGTAGTTAATTTATTAATAACGACTATAGAAATATATTCTTTATGGTACTTCCCGCAACTTCAATTAACTGAGAGACTTCTAACGGGATCCATACCCTAATCATACCATTTTTTTAATTTTTTCAAAATATCTTTTAAAGACTTAATCGTATAATCAATATCTGTCTTTTTTGTTTGTCTCCCCAACGAAAATCTTAAAGATCCATCATTTTCATTTCCATTTGGATTAATTGCTTTTATAACACCTGAAGCTTTCCCATCACCTGATTTACAAGCGCTTTTTTCAGAAATATAAATTCCGCGAGCCGAAAGTTCTAAAACCAGAAGATCGCTGGGAATTTTAGGAATTGTGATATTTATATTATTAGGTAATCTATTTTTTAAATCGCCATTCAAAACTATTCTATAATTCGTTAGAATTTTAGAATAGTTTAATTGATCTAAAAAATAATCTCTAAGTTTTGTAAGACGCTTTACTTCTTTTTCTTTTATTTTTTCTACAACTTGTAAAGCATCTTTTAATGCAACAACTCCAGCCACATTTTCTGTCCCCGGTCTTAATCCAAACTCTTGATTTCCTCCAAACATAATAGAACTAATTGGTGTTTTTCTTTTTACATACAAAACTCCAACACCTTTTGACCCATAAATTTTTGCTCCATTAAAAGACATTAAATCAATTCCAAGCTTCTCAACTTTTATTAGCAAATAGTTTATAGCCTGTGTAGCATCTGTATGAAACAAAGGAAAGATTGACGTTTTATGTTTTCTAAAATATCTAATTTCTTTTGCAATTTCTCCTATTGGTTGTATTGTTCCAATTTCATTATTAGCATACATTACAGAAACTAAAATAGTATTTTTTTTTATAGCTTTCTTAATTTTCTTAGGATCAACTATTCCATTTTCTTCAACTGGCACATAAGTCACTTCAGCTTGTTTTGTTTTTTCTAAATGTTTACAAACTTCAAGCACTGAAGCATGTTCTATGTTTGTTATAATAATATGAGGAAAAAATGTTTGAGATATTTTTTCTATTACTCCCATTAAAGCTAAATTATTACTTTCAGTAGCCCCTGATGTAAAAACTATTTCATCAGAATGCGCGCCTAAAACATCTGCTACATTTTTTCTAGCATTTTCTAATTTACTTTTTTCTTTTATTCCCAATTCATGTATTGCACCCGGATTTGCAGAATCTACTGAAGCGCTTGAAGCATAATCTAAATAAATTTTCTTTGATTTCTTCATAAAAATAGTATATATTGAAATTGTATGAATACAAAGCTCGAAATCGCTTTTTTTATTTTGTATGGAATAACCATTCTAATTGGCGTTATTTGGGTTATAAAAACAGAAAAGCGTTTAAAAAGATTTTTTATTGGTAAAAAAGCTAAAGATTTAGAAGATACTATCATTGTATTAGAAAATGACATTGCCAAATTAAAACAAGCAAAAGAAAAAGCAGAAAAAGAGATAACTACAATAAATCAAAAATTAAAAAAGAGTATTAGAGGACTTGAAACAATTCGTTTCAACCCATTCCCTGACCAAGGCAGTAATCAAAGTTTTGCAATTGGAATGTTAAATGAAGAGGAAGATGGTGTTGTAATCTCAAGCTTATACTCTCGAGAAAGAATGAGCATATTCGCAAAACCTATTAAAAATGGAAAATCAAACTATGAATTAACAAACGAAGAAAAAGAAGCAATCAAAAAAGCAACGGTAAAATAATAAAAATGGATAAAAAAAATGAACAAACAAATATTGAGCGTCCCCCTGTTGTAGTAGTAATGGGTCATATTGACCATGGAAAATCAACTCTTCTTGATTACATAAGAAAGACAAATATTGTGGATCGTGAAGCCGGAGGTATCACTCAACATATTTCAGCCTATGAAGTTGTACATAAAGATGAAAATGGAAAAGATAAAAAAATAACTTTTCTAGATACTCCAGGACATGAAGCTTTTTCAAAAATGAGAGAACGCGGAGCTAAAATTGCAGATATTGCCATCTTAGTTGTTTCTGCTGAAGATGGAGTAAAACCTCAAACAATTGAAGCATATAAAACAATAATAGAAAGTAATATTCCATATGTTGTTGCAATTAATAAAATAGATAAACCAGGAGCAAATGTTGAGAAAACAAAACAAGAATTGGCTGAGAATGAAATTTATTTAGAAAATTATGGAGGCAAAATACCTTTCACAGAAATTTCTGCAAAAAATGGAACTGGTGTGGATAGTTTATTGTCATTAATTTTAATTCTAGCTGAAATGGAAAATTTCACTGGAAACATAAACGAAAATGCTTCAGGTCTTGTTATAGAAACAAATTTAGATCCAAAACGTGGAATCCAGGCAACACTTTTAATAAAAAATGGATCAATCAAAAAAGGAATGACCATCGCGGTAGAAGATGCCATTTGTTCTACAAGAATAATTGAAAATTTTTTAGGAAAAATGATAAATGAAGCGAGTTTCTCTTCCCCTATTCGTCTTGTGGGTTTTGATAAAATGCCTAAAATAGGAGCAGAATTTAAATCCTTTGCAAAAAAGAATGAAGCTTTAGAATACGCTGAAAATATAAAAAAGGAAACATTATGTGAAGAAATTTCAAAAGAAACAAATAAAAAAATAATTCCAATAGTATTAAAAGCTGATGTTTGGGGATCCATAGAAGCAATTGAAAAAGAAATCAATAAAATAAAAGATGAAAATGCTGAATTTAGAATTGTCCAAAAAGGAGTAGGCCCTGTTTCAGAATCAGACATAAAATCCGTTGCTTCATGTGAAGATGCTATTGTTATTGGATTCAATGTTAAATCTGACAACAGTGTGACAGAACTGGCACAAAAAAGAGGTATAACGATTTCCTTCTTTGATATTATTTATAAAATGACTGAATGGCTAGCTGAAGAAATGGAAAAAAGAAGACCAAGAATTGAAACTACAGAAATAAAAGGAAGAGCAAAAATAATAAAAGCTTTCAGTAGAACAAAAGACAGGCAAATAGTTGGAGGAAAAGTTATTGAAGGAAATATATCATTTGGTGAAACTGTTAAAATAATGCGAAGAGAATTTGAAATAGGAAAAGGTAAAATAGTAAATTTGGAAAAAAGTAAAGCAAAAACAAGCACAGTTGAAGAAGGATCTGAATTTGGTGCTATGGTTGAATCAAAAATAGAAATTGTAGCTGGAGATGTTCTTGAATCTTTTTCAATTACACAAAAATAAAAAATGACGCAAAGAAATGAAAAAATAGGAAATTTGGTAAAAGAGCTTTCAGCTCAATTTTTAGGACGAGAAAACAATAGAACTTCTTTAATCACAGTCACCTCTTGTTCAACATCACCAGATTTAAAACGCGCGACAATTTTTATAACAGTACTTCCCGACTCAAAAGAACACACTGCGCTAGATTTTGCAAAACGCAAAAGAAAAGAATTAAGAGAATTTCTTAAAAAGAATATGGAAATAAAAATAATTCCATTTATTGATATAGAAATAGACAAAGGAGAAAAGAACAGACAAAAAATTGACGAATTGCTTAGAGAAAAGTAATATAAAAACACGGCCTGGTAGCCAAGTGGCATGAGCGTAGCGAAGTTATAATATGTCATTCCTCTGCGCAGACCTTGAATTAATAGATGAAGTGGTTTTAGTTAGATAAATATCGGCCTGGTAGCCAAGTGGTAAGGCATTCCTCTGCAAAAGGAATATACGCCGGTTCAATTCCGGCCCAGGCCTCAAAGAAGATTTTTTGTTATAATACATAAATCTTCTGCAATGCCCGGATGGCGGAACTGGTATACGCGCACGACTTAAAATCGTGTCTCGCAAGGGATGTGGGTTCGATTCCCACTCCGGGCACAAAATTAAATAATATTATGCGCCCTTAGCTCAGCTGGTAGAGCAGATCCCTCTTAAGGATAAGGTCGAAGGTTCGATCCCTTCAGGGCGCACAAGTTAAAAAATTTTATTATTTAAATTTTTTAACTTAAATATTTTAATATGCTGGAGTGGCGGAATTGGTATACGCGCTAGTCTTAGGAACTAGTGCCGCAAGGCTTGAGGGTTCGAGTCCCTCCTCCAGCACACTTGACATTTATTTTCAAACATGCTATCATACCAGTATGAATAAAATAAATAAAAACTTAATATCCCTTCCCGCAATTTTAGTCTTTATTTTTGGGTTTTCTTTTGCATTACCAGCTTTTGCTTGTACTAATTGTACTGTTACAGTTAATTCAGGAAGTACTTTTGATCCAAATGATTATAATCATATTTCTCCAAATACAAACAATAATAATACAAACAATACGAACAATAATAATACAAACAATAATACAAACAATAATACAAACAATAATACAAACAATACAAACACAAATACTCAAACATACCTTAATCCTGTACCTACTATTTCTCAAATATCCCCTTCCAAAGCACCCGCAAATACTGAAGTAATAACTATCACTGTCACTGGATCAAAGTTCATAGTTGGATCAATAGGCAGAGTAAATGGTGAAAATAGAACTACTAATTATGTCTACGAAAAGATAAATGGAGTTAATCGTTTTAAGTCTACTATCCTTACAATGGATTTAACAAAAGAAGATTTATCCAGTGGTAAGCCAATTACCATAACCGTATTTAACCCTGCTCCAGGTGGAGGTACTTCAAATTCTATAACCTTTAACGACAGAGAAAAGAACAATAGTAATCTCGCAGCTAATGCAATATTCGGTGACAATGGATTTATGCCAAAAAGTTTCATTCAATGGCTTATGCTTTTAGTCTTAGTTTTCTTAGGAGTTATATTATTCAGGAAAGCTTACAAAAAAGATGAAAAATATAAAGAAACACCATTAAAACACGAATAAAAACAATCTTATAATTAACACTAAAAAGTCAACCAAAAGGGTTGACTTTTTAGTTTCTATGTGATATACTTTAGGCAGATAAATAAGTTGTTTGAAAAATATTAAGTTTTAGTTTGTTTATTTTAGATGCTAAATTTTGGCTTTTAAAGTAAACAAATTAAAACCTAAAAAATATGAAAAATTTAATTATTTTTGCTCTCCTTTTTGGGATCGAGCTCAGCTCTTTTGGACAAGTACAAGCTATTTTTCCAAAATATAATTCTCCTTCAAAAGAAGAATTAAAAGAATTAGCTTTCCAAGAAACTGCAAAAGGTTTCGCATTCAGAAATTCTCTTATTGAAAACATAAATGCTGGATTAAAAGATACAATATTTAAAGTTTCTAATACTAGAATAAATGAAATCTTTAATCATCTTTATCTTGAAGAAGTTTATTTAGAAGAAGGTGGTTATATGAATTCTGGATGGGATCCTAAAACTAAAAAAATTGTCCAAAGCATCGGGCATAAAAATCCTACTGGTAGTGAGTTTGCATGGGTCTTCAGAATTGGAACATTTTCAATTATTATAATAAGAAGTAAATGCGGAAATATTCTCGCAGTACCCGTAACAAGAGTTGAAAAAATAAAAATACCCAAACAAGAAACTAATGCAAATGTAAACAATGACAATGTTGGGAAAGTTTACGTTAATGAAAATAATTCTATTAACAATCAAAACTACCAACAAGAAAACATTGTTTACGGAAAACAAGTTACAGTTAGAACTGGTGCAGTTTTTATACCAGATCCACCAATTTATTATCGCAACAACTATCAACGATATGGTGGTTATAGTATTCAAAAAGTTGTAACAGCTCCATTCGGGGCAAGTTCTTATTCAAACCATTATGGTGGAAATTGTAGCCATAATCATGGTAATGGATACAGCAATAACCATTCTAGTGGAAATGGTAACAACAGTTACTATGGACACAGAAATTAAATATTTAATACCTCAGATCTTTATAGATTCTGAGGTATTTTTTATGCTTAATGTGTGTACACATTACCAAATAAGGTTGACTTTTTAGATTCTATATGCTATACTTTACGAGTAAAAAGTTATTTGAAAATAAGTTTAAATAGTTTGTTTATTTGAGTGGCTACTTCCCTATTTAATTTTTGTAGCCTTTAAAATAAACAAATTATTTAAATTAATAACTAAAAATGGAGGAACCAAATTATGACAATTTTTTTAATCATTTTAGGTAGTGTAATTTTAATATCACTACTTTCAGCTTGTATTATTATCGGGATGAAAAATCTAGCAAAAAGGAACACACATTTCACCCGTCTTGGAAATGAACAAGGAAAACTCGTAATGAAAGAAGAAAATGTTGTTGAAGTTTTATCTAATATGAAAGGACTTTACTACAACAATAATGGTGAACTTGTAAAAGCAATTAATCCTAAAAAAAATGGATCTTTATTTAAAGAATTTGGAATTATTTTTTTTGGTATAACACCAATTAAAAATATTTACCAATTTTCTTCAGAATGGAATGAGTATACAGAAAAAAAAGCTAAGGGAGTAAAAGGAGAACAAATTAGTTATGAAATAATTAAAAAAAATGAAAAACTTGATTATTTTAAAAGAGTTTATACTCATGCAATTGAAATCCTTAGAGTAGAATTAAACGACGGATCCAAAATTGACTTAGTCTTTCTAGTAACTTTTGAAGTTTTAAACATTATTCAGGTAATTTTTAAAATAAAACCTGATGGTATTATCCTTGCACAAGCTGAAACTGGTTTTGCTGGAGCAATTCAAGAACAATGTAAACTTCTTTCTTATAGTGATTTTCGCAATACAACTAACAAATCCGACCCAGATTCTCCTTTTGTTAAAAATGTAATTGAAGAAACAAATAAGATTATTGAAAATAAATTTCATTTAAGAGCAGATTTAATAGAAATGAAATTTTATGACTTAAGTAAAGGGGAAGAAGGTGATGAAGATTTTCAAAAAGCTCAAATGGCTCAAAAAATAGCTGAACTTGATGGAAATGCTAAAATTCTTTTCGCCCAAAAGATGGCTCTAGCAAAACAAGCTGAAGGAGAAGGCATAAAGAAATATCTTGAAGAGATTTCAAAAATAATTGGAGTTGAAAATATCTCTAGTTTTGCAAATCTTGAACAGGTATCTAAAACCCATCTTCTTTCTTATGGAACTGGAGCTTCACCTGTAGTACCAATGGTAAACGCACAAACTAAATAAAAAAGGAGGAACAATTATGATTAAGTTATTAAAAATTTTAGGTATGCCTTTTATATTGTTATTTGGCTTGAAATTTAGTAAATTACTAATTTGGGTAGTTTTAATTGTTGCACTTGTTTTATTGTTAATATATCGCAATGATATATTTAGTCTAATAAAACAAACAAACAAGAACTCAAATAAAACTGAAAACACTTCATTCTCAAATTTATTCGTAGCTTACCCAATGAGCGGAAAAGAGGTAGCGACAATGGATAAACCAGTAAGAGCTTATCTTGATCCTACTAAAACTAATACACGAATTATTGGTCCAGGTAACGGAAAATATGTATTAGAATCGGATCCATCTAGGTTTTTCATTTGTAACGAAAAACCTGAACACAACTCAAAAATAAAAGATTGGGCACTAATGCCAGCAGGAAATTATCTAATTTATCCGGAAGGTATAGATAAAATTATTTTCTATTGGTATCAAATTTATTAATTACCTAAAGTGGTAAAACAAAAAGCGATTCGTTTTTAACGAATCGCTTTTTTTAATTCCTATTTCATTTTTTATTATTTTACTTGCGGATATGAAGGATTATATTCATCTAATTGAACAGTTCCCTCCTGAGGATTTATTCCGGTTATATTGAAAGTATCTAAAATCACTCCAAGAATAAACCAAACACCCATCATAACAGTAAGTCCAACAATACCCCAAATCATATGCTTCTTGCCAGTTGTCTTTTTTTCTTCATTATCTCCATTTGAAAGAAATTCAAATACACCATAAAGAAAATACATTAATGCTAAAGCAAAAAGCAAAATAATGAGCGGATTTATTATAAGCGTATTAATCTTTGATATAACAGAATCTACGCTCGCGTAAGCAATATTTGTAAAAAATAAATCCATATATTACTAGAAAGGACTTGTTGGAATAGTATATGTTGTAGTACCAGACAAATTGAAAGTATTAGTAACAATACCAACAAGACCCCACATACCTACAATAACAACTAAACCAATAATACCATATATCATTCTTTCTCTTCCTACTTTCTTTGCCTCTTCTTCAGAAGCCATTACATACTGAACAACTCCCCAAACAAAATATACGATTCCTAAAACAATAAGAACTGGAATAACAGTATCTAAAATATTTCCTATTGTACAGATTACCTTTTGTATTGTTCCAGGTATTGCATTGACACAACCATTTGATTGTTGAGCAAAAGCTAATAATGGAGCAAAAACTAATCCAAAACCAGATAAAATAGCTAATTTATTTTTCATATTTTTTTAATAATTAATAATAATTGAGCGACCTTAAAACTAATAATAATTTGCCTAAATTTATTAAGCTTTTTGTATTATACCATAAAGATAAGACAAAATCACACCTATGTGGATTACTATTTAAGTTGCGGTATTACATTAAGAATTCCAAAAGTATTTCCCAAAATACTTACCAATCCCCAAACAGAAACCATCACTGTCAAAGCTATAATTCCCCAGATCATAAACATCTTGCCTTTTGCTTTTTTTGCTTCATCATCATTATTTATTACATACTGCACAACTCCCCAAATAAAAGAAGCAATAGCTAAAGCAAAAATTAAAGGAATTACAGACTTGCTAATAATACAAGTAATATAACCTAATAAATCTCCCAATTTTGGACTTGAAACTAAACTGCATAAAACACCCCTTGAACTAGATTGTTCAGGTTGTTGTTGAGCCAAAGAAATACTTGGCATATATAAAAAAGAAAACATAACTATAACAAATGCAAAATATTTTATTTTATTTATCTTCATAAATTTTATTTAGCTATTTCTAAAACTGTATCTGATATAAGCTGGGCGATCGTCCAAGCACCCAGTAAAATTGCCGCGCCTATAACTGTGTATAATAAAGCGTCTTTTGCTTTTTTTAATTCCTCAGGTTTTCCCAAGGCTTTCACAAAAAGAAAACCGCAATAAATTATTGCCAACGCAACAATTGGTATTCCTAGTTTTATGACAGCTTGTAGAATTGTTTTAATTAAGCCAGTTATGCTTGTAACTCCTATTGGGTTAACAATCGTTGAGGAAAGACCACCTGTTCCCGTAGCATTTGTGCCATTTCCTGTTCCAATTGCATTTGTACCATTCTGCGCAAAAGATAAAATTGGCACAGAAATAACAATGATTGATAAAATTATTGCAAAAAGATTTTTCTTAATGAATTTCATCCCATTAGAAATTTTAATTTTTTTCATATTATTTTATTCTCCCGCTTATTAAATTTCTAACGGGACAAGTATATCAATTATACACTATTTTAAAAGCCAAACCAATCCCAAGTCTTATCATAGCCTAATAGATTCAATATAAATTCAACTATAAGCCAAGCTGCGATTGCAATAATAAATCCTATGGCAACATTGATAAATATACTTTTTGCTTTAGATCTCTTGGAAGTATCACCACCAGAAAATATAAGGAGAATACCAGCATAAGCGAACATTATAGCCGCAATAGGCACAACCATATCAAAAAGAATAAAATTAACCACATTATTTATTAATTTCATTAAATCATTAAATCCACAAGCTGTAGGATTAGCTGTTGTCCCACAAGGAATTAAATTGCTACCACCGCCAGAACTTGTATTTCCAGATGATAGAGTTATGTCTGAACTTGAATTTTGATTGGGATCTGGATTTGGGTTCGAGTTTGGGATTGGAGTAATATCTGAAGCTAATGTTGTAAAATAAACCTCAAAATAACCTCTGGCAATTGTCTCAGATCCTACAAGATATACTCTAGCAGCATAACTATGTCCTGAAACTAAATTATTAAAAGTAACCTTAGCCTTACTATCAACATCCGCTGTAACTTCTTGCGTAGGAGAACCAGAAGCTCCAACAATTTCAAATTTATGTAATCTAGAAGGAGTTAACCCAGTTGCGTTTAAAGTAACAGAATTTTTTGTAATATCTGATACAATAAGATTTACTCCTAATGTTTTAAAATTTAAAGTGGCAATAGCATTTGATGAAATCCCTGTATTAGGATTATATTCATTTACCGAAGCAATAAAATCACTATATACTTCTAAATGAAAATTCGGAGATCCAAAAGAAACCTTACCCGTACCAGTAGAATCTGCTGTAAATTGCTGTTCAATTAAACCAGAAGCTCCATTAATTTTAAATTTATATATTTGATTAGGAGTTAACCCAGTTGCATTTAATGTAACGGAAGTTGCTGTGAGATCTGAAGTGGTGAGAGTAGATGTAGTTTGAGCAAAAGAAATACTAGGCAAAAGAAAAATACTTAATATTGAAAAGAAAATTAAAAATTTTGTTATTTTTTTCATAATTGATTATCTGGCTAATAAAAGACTAAGCTTGGCACTGGCATCTCTAACTGCGTTTTCAACTGTCATATTATTTGACAATACACCTTCCACCATTCCACGAAAAATATTATCTGTATCATTTGAGGATGGATCAAGCCAACTTCTTGAATATAAAGCTGAAGAATAAAAAGTCGGTAAATATGCATCTGTTTGTTTTATAGCTAAAAGATCACGTCTGGCAGGAGCAACACCCAAAGCATTTGCAAATTTAGAAGCAAAATCACTACTTGATAAAAGACCAGCAGCAGTAAAAGCGGTATTTAAATTTTTAGAAAAAGCAGAAATGGCAATTCCAGTAACACGAGCAGAAGTAAGTTTAGAACTGGCATTTTTAATTTGAGGCATTTGCGCAGGTAAAAAGTTTAGATTCGGATTCTTGTTAATTAAAGTCTGAAGCTCACTCGCATATCCAAAATAAAATGCCAAATTATCAGCGCTAAAAACATCACTGGAATTAGGCATAGCTTTATTCCAAGAATAAACATCTTTTAGAGGATTAGAAAAATCCGTATAGAATTTTAAAATAGAACCTAAGTCATATTTCCCAGTTTCATTTAAAGTAGAAACAAAATATCCATTTTTTTCAGTTATAATTGGATTTCCAGCCTGCATAAATAAAATAGAAATTATATCTTTAGAATGGTCAATATTTGAAAATTGCCCCATTGCAACTCCACTTTTTATTATTTTTTTATTTTCATCTTTTTTAGTTAAAATTGGAACAAGATTAATAAATTCGTCCCAATATACTGGAGGATAAACAACAGAATTTGCATCAAGAATGCTTCTGTTATAATACATAACCATAGGATCAATTGCTATAGGAAAAGCCAAAACACCTTTTGAAGTCAAAAATACTTCTCCAGCTGAAGCAAAACTATTTTCAAATGTTGCAACAGGCAAACTTTGATAAGGAATAGGATAAATTTTATTTTTATAATTAAAGACTAAATTATCAGGTAAGAAAAACATATCTGGACCTTGACCTGAGGCTAATGCTTCAAGTAAATCTTGGTCAAAAGTTTCTGGATATTTTTGAACATACTTCACAATAAAAGTTTTATTGACACGATTAAAATCATCAAGCGCTGATGCAATTACATCCACTTTTACAGTCCCCCATAATGTAACAGTGCCTAATGCTCCAGATTGATTATCACTTCCAATTTTTATAGCTCCAGAAAAAACCAAAACACCAAAAACCGCTAAGGCTATAAATGTAATTATAATTATTGTTTGAAAATTTCCTTTCATATTTTATTACTTTCTACTTATTAAATATCATACCATAATGATGCTCTCCTGCATTAATATCTCTGTCATAAACAAACCCTTTTTTTTCAAACATATCCTTTATTTTATCTTTAGAAATAATTGATCCTTTATTTATTCCTAAAGTAGAAGAATCTGCCCAATCTATCACGAGAACTTTCCCGTTAGATTTTAATATTCTTTTTGCTTCTTCGATAAATTTTTCTTTATTTTCTGCTTGAAAAAGCACATTTGATATAACAACTGAATCTATCACTTCATCTTTTATTTTTGTTCCACCAATTTTTTCAATATTTCCTAAAAAACATTCTATATTTTTTAACCTAGCTTCTTTTATTTTGTTTTTTATAGTTATTAAAAAATCTTTTTGTATTTCAATAGCATAAACTTTCCCGTGTGGAACCATATGTGCTAAAGCTAAGGAATAAAAACCAGTTCCCGCACCTAAATCAGCCACAATCATATCTTCTCTTATTCCGAATTGTTTTAAATTTTTAATTGGATCAGTGAACATATTTATTTATTAAATTTGTAAATTAAACACAAGTAAGAGATGCAATACCATCCCCTGCGCGTAAACGCATTATCGTCACACCTTGAGTTTGTCTTCCTAAAGAAGAAATATCTTTCAAAGCAGTTCTTATAACTTGTCCTTTCTTTGACATTGCAATTAATTCTTCTTCGCCATCAGCTAAAACTTTTGCAACAATAAGTTTGCCAGTTTTCGGAGTTACTTTCGCTGTTTTAATACCTGATCCTCCCCTTTTCTGAACTTTATATTCTTTTAAAGAAGTTTTCTTACCAAAACCATTAGCGCTCATCGTCAAAAATGATCCATCTTTTTTATCTTTCTTTATTACATCCACACCGATAACTTGATCACCTTTGCCAAGCTTCATTCCACGCACACCCCCTGCTGTCCTCCCCATCTCTCTTATATCAGATTCTTTAAATCTTATAGATTGTCCACCAGAAGTTGCTAGCATTACTTCATCTCCTTTATCTGTCAAAAGCGCAGAAGCAAGCTCATCTCCTTTATCTAATCTAATTGCAATAATTCCTGAACGACGCACATCTTTAAAACTTTCACCGGACATTTTCTTTGCAGTACCATTTTTTGTAACAAGCATCAGGGAAATAGGGGTCTTTTTCAATTCTTTTGGCATTGGCAATATTGAAGTCACTTTTTCATCACCAGCAAGAGAAAGGAAATTCATGATTGACTTGCCTTTTGTAGCGCGTCTTCCTTCTGGAATATCATACATTTTTATCTGATACGCTTTACCTAAATTGGTAAAGAAAAGTAAATCATTGTGAGTAGAACCAGACACTAACATAGTCACAAAATCTTCTTCTTTTGTTTCTAGATCAACAACACCAACTCCACCTCTTTTTTGTGAACGATACTCAGAAGGATCTGTGCGTTTAACATATCCGCCTTGTGTAAATACAAGCATAGTTTCTTTATCTGGAATCAAATCTTCATCAGAAATTTCTTTTATTCCACCCTTAACTATTCTTGTCCTGCGTTCATCTCTATATTTTTCTCCAATTTCTTTAAGCTCATCTGAAATAACTTTCAACATTTTCTTTGGACTAGCCAGCAATTCTTTTATTGCTTTAATGAAAGCTTGTTTCTCTTTCAATTCTTCTTCGATTAATTTTCTCTCAAGTCCTGCAAGTTTTTGCAACTTCATTTCCAAAATAGCTCCCGCTTGAAGATCAGAGAATTTAAATTCTTTCATCAAATTAATTTTTGCAGTAGCACCATCTTTTGATGCACGAATTGTTTTTATTACTTTATCAATAAAATCAAGGGCTTTTTTTAATCCAAGCAAAATATGTTCTCTATCCTCTGCTTTACGTAAATCAAAAAGAGAGCGTCTCTTCACAACTTCTTTTCTATGAGAAATAAATTCTGAAAGAATAGATTTAAGAGAAAGAGTTTGTGGAACTCCATCAACAAGAGCAACCATATTGAAATTGAAATTCTGTTCAAGTTGAGTATTTTTATAAATGTAATTTAAAACCTTTTCTGGATGAGCGCCACTCTTTAAATCAATAACAACACGGATATCTTTTGTAGACTCGTCACGAAGACCTTTTATACCTTCCAATTTTTTCTCTTGCACTAATTCTGCAATAGACATTATTAAATTTGATTTATTAACACGGAAAGGAATAGAAGTGATAATGATTTGGAACATTCCGCCTTTTGTTTCTATTATTTCCGCCTCTCCACGACAAACAACTCCGCCTCTCCCTGAAGAATAAGCATGAAGCATGTCTTTATATCCATAAGTTATTCCACCTGTAGGAAAATCTGGACCTTTTACAAATTGCATCAAATCTTCTGTTGTTGCATCTTCATTTTCAATCAAATAATTTGTAGCGTCAATAACTTCTCCTAAATTGTGCGAAGGAATATTTGTAGCCATACCAACAGCAATACCTAAAGTTCCATTCAAAAGTAAAGCTGGAACAGCAGCAGGAAGAACAATAGGTTCTTTACGAGTCTGATCATAGTTTGGGCGAAAATCTATCGTTTCTTTTTCTAAATCTTGAAGTAATAAAGAAGACACTTTAGACATTTTAGCTTCTGTATAACGCATAGCAGCAGCATTATCTCCATCAATAGAACCGAAGTTTCCTTGTCCTAAAATCAAAGGATAACGGTAAGAAAATTCTTGCGCCATATTTACCATAGAATCATAAACAGCCACATCTCCGTGAGGGTGATATTTTCCTAGCACATCTCCAACTACTGCAGCAGATTTTCTAAAACGTGAGGATGAAGTAAGTCCCATTTCATTCATCGCAAATAAAATTCTACGATGCACCGGTTTTAATCCATCTCTCACATCTGGCAAAGCGCGAGCAGTAATAACTGACATAGCATATGCTAGATATGATTCTTTCATTTCAGTAATAATATCTACTGGAATAATTCCATTAATATTTTTTGGTTCTTCAATTGGTTCTGCTGATTTTTTCACCATAAAGTATTATTCTACCACATCAGAAGCTGGGTTTGAAATATTTTTATAACCACCAACTATATTATCTTTTAATACTGAAAATGGTTTTAAATCTTGTTTTATTTTTACCTTAGTCTCTGGACTAGAGATACTTCTTCCCAAAGAATACGTCCAGAGTATTATCATAACAACAGCAGCAATAATCGTTACTGTGTGTAAAATATGTCTTCTTTCTTCTTCTGGTTTTTGTCTTAATTTGTGAATAAATTTTCTCATCCCGTTAGAAATAGGAAATCTTTAGATTTCCGTAGTTAACTTATTAATAATAATTTCTATATACTTCATAATTTATTTATCCCCAGAAACATAATTTAACTTATTAATTTCTAACGGGACTCATTTTATTTTTTAATTAAACTTGCAAGCTTTTCCGCCAAAGGACGGATCAGCCTATGGCTGATAAAACTACAATCTCACCTTCTTTACCTTCTAAATCTTTACGCTTTAAAGTGAGCTTGTCTACAACTTCTGCTTTCTCTTCTCCTATTTCTTTTAAGAATGCTTTAAGTGATGCACTATCATAATCCATAGGTATTATCATTTTTGGTTCAAGAGAAGAAGCAAGTTTTGCGGAAGATTTTGCATCTAATAAACCTTTTCCTCCAACAGGAACAAAAAGAATGTCTGGGCCATCTATTGCCTCTCGTGCTTCTTTTGAAATTTCTGAATCAGAAAGCGCTCCAAGAAATGCAATACTGATATTATCTACTGAAAGAGAATAAATTGTATTAATGTATTTTTTACCTGAAAGTTCTGAATTAGACATTATTCCTTTAACAAAAATTTCTTTTACTTCATAATCCCCTGGTCCAGAAATAGCAAAAGGAACTCTGTCTCCATGAGAGAGCTGTTCTACTCCATTATAGTCTAGATGATTTGTTGTAATCAAAGCTATATCCGCGCCAAATTTTGCAGAAATTCCTGACTTTGAACTTTTACTAACAGGATTAAAAGCAATGACCATTTCTCCTTGCTGAATTTTGAAAAATTGTTTACCAAAATATGTAATTATCATTGCTTATATTATAGCAAAATATAATATAAAAACAAAATAAATTTTTATAAATTCTTGCTTGATTTAACCTAAAATTTAGTTTGACTTTTTCCAATAAACAAAGTAGTATTTTATATGAAAGAAAAGAAACCGCTCTTTCTCGCTTCAGGCGATAATAGGCTCGATTCACCATAGTTTTTTGAAAATTTTATAAATTAAATCATATGAAAAATACTGTAATAATGTATTGTCCTCTTAATGACGGACATATTGTTCGTAAAATTCACGAATTCGCTCAAAAAACCTTTGAAGAAAAAGTGGAAAATTTCAGGAATGAATACGGAACTATACAGCTTAAAGGTACAAATGAATTCCAAAAAATTATCTGCAATCTACCTGTCATAGACATACAAAATTCTGATATTTTAGTTTTTGATAAAGAGATTGTGGACTATGAAAACCAGCACCGTTTAGATGAATTCTGGAAAAAACATCAAATGGAATTAGAAAAACCTACAGTTCCAAAATCTACTGACCGTAAAATTTATTTCGCAGTTGTTGCTCTTATGCAACTTAAAGCCTTCTGGAATAAAAAGCATAAGGCTGAAAAACATGAATATGTTATCCCTGCTAAAGAAGTGCATATTCAAAGGAACCTAAAAATCAGAGGGTACCGATTAAATGATGTTCGCATCGCTCTGGGTAAAAATTCCAACGAGATAAGTGCCTATATTGATCTGGGGGGTGATATTAATATTCGATTAAGCGACCTTACTGCTTTTGGTGACAAGAAGAAGCTAGATATACACAATGAAAAGTGTTTGTATGAGTTGGTTGTTTCAACTGATATTAAATACTGTTATAACGGCACATTAATCGCTCCCTGTGTAGGAGAAAGAATGACAGTGCCTGATCATCTGAAAAGCATCGGTTGGGAATCAAAAGATTTTCTCTATCAAGTAAATGTGGAAAGTAGCAAAGCACTGACAAAACTTAAACTAAACGAAAAAGGAGTTGAAGCTCGCGCTGAGACAATTGCCAACGTCAGTATGCTTATCGGCTGTTCCTTGCATAATATTCCAAAAACATATCGGCTGATCATCACTCATGGTCTGGTGGTAGATATCCGATACAAAAATCAGCCAATTTTTATAGCATATATACCACAGAAAAATTTTCAAACGGTTTAAAAATTTTTATATTTTAAACAGCAAACTCCTTAGATAAGAGTTTGCTGTTTTTATTTAAGCTTGCAATTTTGTTTGTTTATAGTAATATAACTTTACAAGTGAATATATATTAAAAGCAGGATTTGGGGTAACCCTAATAAAGCGTAAAAGCTATATTGGAACCTAAACCTTTAAATCTGCTAACGCAGATTTTTTAGTTATTATTACCTGTCCCGTTAGATTTCTAGGATATTTATTAAACCTAAGAAATAATTAGCAGGGATTAAGTAATTTAATTACATTATTATTTATGAGTAAAATTCTAAGCGGGATGAAAAAAAATATTGAAGTTAAAATAGACGAAAATGAAAATTTAGTTTTGAAATCTATCGTTGATCGTAGTTCAAATAAACCAGAAGTTGATGCCCTTGTAGAAGGTCCAGTTATTTTGGTTCAAAAATCATCAGTTTTCGTTGATTTATCACCTTTCGGAACAGGTATCATTTATGGCCGTGAATTTATCAATGCAAAAGATATAATTAAAAAAATAAGCCTAGGTGACATTATAAAAGCTAAAGTTGTAGAAGTAGAAAATGTTAATGGTTATGTAGAACTTTCTCTAAAGGAAGCTAAACAAGCTCTTACTTGGAGTGAAGCTGAAAAAGCTATCAAAGCAAAGACTGTGATGGATTTAGAGATTAAAGACGCAAATAAAGGAGGATTGATTTTAGAATGGCAAGGAATACAAGGATTTTTGCCTGCATCTCAACTAAAAGCAGATCACTACCCTCGCGTATTGGATTCAGATAAAGATAAAATCTTAAAAGAATTAAAGAAATTAATCGGAGAAAAAATTTCAGTTATGATTATTTCAACTCTTCCAAAAGAAGGTAAATTAATCTTCTCTGAAAAAGACAACAATCCTGAAGAGAAAAAAGAAATATTAAGCAAATATACTGTTGGAGACGATCTAGATTGTACAGTTGCTGGAATAGTTGATTTCGGAGTATTTCTAAAACTTGAAGATGGATTAGAAGGTTTAGTGCACATATCAGAACTTGATTGGGGTCTAGTTGATGATCCACGTTCAATGTTTAAAGTTGGAGACAAAGTACGTGCTAAGGTTATTGAAATAAAAGAAGGAAAAATTTCTCTTTCAATAAAAGCTCTTAAGGAAAATCCTTGGACAGAATATGAGGGAAAATTAAAGAAAGGAGATATCATCAAAGGAGTTGTTATTAAGTACAACAAACACGGTGCTCTTATATCTATCAAAGAAGGAGTGGCTGGATTGGTACACAATTCAACATTTGGAACAGAATCAAAACTTCGTGAAAAATTAGAACTTGGTAAAACATATAATTTCCAAATTACATTGTTTGAACCAAAAGATCACAAGATGACTTTAATTCACTTAGAATAAACTAAATACAATACAAACTAAAAAATCCCCATTTAGGGGATTTTTTAATGTTTTAATAATTAATAAAAATAATGATAACCATAACAAACTCCACTACTACTTCCTCCAGGAGGGCCAAGTTTAATGGATTCAAATCCTATACATTTATTTTTCCAAGCCGGACCTGTATCTAAATTAACAGGAGCATATGTGTATTTTTTAGGATAAAAAAACAAAATTAATGATACTAACAAAATAACTATTATTACTAACCAAACTAAACTAAAACCTTTATTTTTAAACATATTTTTAAATTAAATTTAATAATAATATAAATAAAATTAACAACCTGTTGACCCTGGAGCACAAACTGGAATTGCTGGTGTAGGAAATATTACTCCATCAGAACAATTAAAATAAACTTTTTGAATAGGAAATACTGGCGATGGACAAAACATACTATATTCTGAATCGGAAGATGTAAGATATTTTTGATTTACTGTTTCCGTTCCATTACAAACACCTTCATGTGGTTTTATGTCTTTTTTAAAATTAATATACCCATTCCCAGAAAAATTATTACCACTTTGATTTAAATTTTCCCAGACAACAGATATATTATTTAAAATCGCAGTACTATAATTATTAGGACTATTTAATCGATTATCAATTTTTACTCCTTTAGTTGCAATATCAATTCCCTTTTGCAAATAACTATTAATTTCATTACCATTATCATAAGCAGTAAAAATAATATCTTTTTGTGGGAAAGAAGTTTTATTTAAAAGATCTATCATAAGATACCATGTCGCTACACTTCCATTCTTTTCACCTTGAATAAAACATTTTGAACCAATAAAAGAATATTCCTGACCATTATATAAAAGCTTTGTTTCTTTTTTAATATCAGGTATTCGAGTTACTGTTTTCGCATTTATTGTAAATAAATTATCAGAAAAATCTTGTTGTATATTAGCTACAGCACTACCAATACGAACTTTATAATTACCCGGCGTAACAGCTGGAATAGTAAATATTTGACTTCCATCGTTAGCAGTAGCCTCACTTAAAAAAACAACATTCTGCCAATCTCCATTCTGATGTAAAGCAACAACAATATCATTTGAAGATGAAGAAACATTACAACTATTCCACTTTACGGTAATCTGTTGTCCTACAGTAAATGTCTCTCCCCCATTTGGTGAAAGAACTTTTATCCAAGGACTAGTTGTTGGTAAACAAGAAGTTGCAGTTGACGTAGTTACAGTTGTTGTAGTTGTTGTATTGTTGTTTGCAGTATTATCTACTTGATTATTTACAACAGGAACATTTACAATATTATTTTGATTTTCTTGTGGAAGATTATTTTCTTCTACTTTTGGTAAAGTATTTGATTTTTTTCCTGTGTAATATGCAACACCACCAACCGCTAATATAGCAACAATCGCTATCAAAATACCTATTCCAAAACCTTTATTTTTTTTCATATTTTTATATTTAAACTAATAATCAAACTTAATATAATAATACCATATTTAAAAAACAAAAAAGTCTAAGATTAACTTAGGCTTTTTTGTGTAGTTTTAACATTTGCTCCGATCTCATCCATAACTTTCATAACTTTGTCTGCATAGTCTGGAACGATAGATGGAGGATTATATTTCTGAAGTATTTGTTTTGTTGTCTTGTCAGCATAATGCTGATCAGTATTAGGGTTGTTACCTCCTAAGTTCTTGGCTACTATTTCAATAGCCTCTTCGTCTGATTTAAAGTTAATCTTGCAAGAACCCCAACCCATAAAACTATGAGTTACTCTCTTACAAGCATGTCTACCACCAGTAGATTCTACGACAGATATCGCAGGTAAAAGACGCCAATCAATTTCGTTCTTTTCAGCTTCTTCTACCATTTTCATACCCATACCTTCAAGTGGCATTTTGTGCTCCTTGTAAAAAGTATCAATAGCATCTGCTTTAGACTTTAAGTCATTAGCTTTTTGGCCTATTACCTGGTTAAAGGCAAGTAAGCCATTGGCTTCAATATTCTGTTTTTGTGATAATACAATCTGTGGAACTTGAGTAAAATCATAGTTATCCTTCGTAATGTTACTAATTGGCATTGATGCTGTCACAATTGGCAAAAGAACGAATGACTCCACGAACCGTATTAATTTTTTGTTATTCATATTTGAGCGGTTTAGCTCCGCCAACTTCCGAGACAATTTCAGCCTCAACAGGAAATATCCTATATTTAAAGGATTTAAACCTATAAATAAGGATACCCCTATATACTAGCATTTTGACAACCAAAAGTCAATAGTTAAACAACAATTTTAGGGTATGTCAAATCTAAAATACCTTATAAAATAAGGATATTTTACACTATACCCATTGACAAATAAGGCTTAAATATGGTTAAATCTAGCCTTTGTGGATAAGATTATCAGCTATTTTGAAAGCTTCCCCTGCTCCCATAGTTACAACAATATCCTTATTAGATAAAATCATAGACTTAAGTTCTTTTTCAGCCTCCTCAAAACTATTAAAAGCTTTAGAAATATCATTACCTTCAAATTTATTTATCTCATTTGATAGAATTTCTGACGATATAGTCCCATCGTCTTCTTCACGAGCGTAATATATAGGAAGCAACATTACCCTATCAGCCAAACTAAAAGATTTGGCAAAATCATTAAGCAAAAGCTTTGTGCGACTAAAAAGATGTGGCTGGAATATAACTGTGATATTCCAATCATCAGCTTTAGGATACAACTCTCGGAAACCTTCCAATGTTGAAGAAATTTCTGTTGGGTGATGAGCATAGTCATCATAAACTTTGGCTCCATTTGGCATCTCTCCTTTATGTTCAAATCTTCTCCAAGTACCTGGGAATCGAGATACGGCTTTCACACTTTCGTCTTTATTTATTTCTAAAATATTTGAGACAGCAATAGCGCAAGCTGCATCTTTTTTATTATGAACTCCAGGAATTTTTAATTTTAAATTCTCATCAAAAAAGTCATGATAATTTACAACTTTAGCATTTATATTTTTTATAACTTCAGAAATGTTTTTATCTTCAGGATTACATACAACGAAACCATCGGCAGGTACTTTCATACAAAGCTCATGAAAAGCATTTTTAATATCTTCTATATCTTTGTAATAATCTAAATGATCTTCTTCAATATTTGTAATTACTAAAATTTTTGGATTTATATTTAAAAATGATCTTCTATATTCACAAGCTTCAACTACAAAATATTTACTTTTACCAGCGATAAAATTACTTTTTCCTTGTGGTGAGCTTGCCGAACCATCCCCCACAAGCAAACTTCCAACAATAACTGTCGGATCATTTTTAGTATCACGTAAAATTTGAGCGATCATTGCTGTCGTTGTGGTCTTACCGTGAGTTCCTGAAATTGCAATTGTATATTTATCACGACTTAAGATGTCTAACATCTGAGGATATGAACGAACTGGAATTTCTATTTGATTTTTTATCTTTAAAGCAAGTTCTGGATCATAATTATCTATCGCTATTGTATAAATAATCAAATCAGTATCTTTTGGAATGTTTTCATATGATTGACCAATCATAATCTGAGCGCCAACTTTTTTAAGTTCTTGTACAACTTCCCCATCCTGCATATCTTGCCCTGTGACAATCTTTCCATCATGAAGCATCATTCGCGCAATAGCCGAAATACCAATCCCACCGATCCCAATAAAATGCACGTGTTTAATTTTTGATAAATCTAAATTTTGCATTACTTTATTCTTTCATTTTATCATGAATTCCTTTTAAAAATTCATCTGGTTTTTCTTCTAATTCTTTTTTTAATTCTTCTTTAGAAAACCACCTAACCTCAGCAACTTCGTCTTCCTGAATTTTAAAGTCATTAAAACCAACAGGTAATTCAAGTAAAAATTCCTGACTAAAATAATTCCATTTAGTTCTTGTGCGTCTTTTAATTCCAGTAAATGGTTTTATATTTTTAAGCCCTATTTCTTCTTCAGTCTCTTTTATTATATTCGATTCATAAGTTTCTCCTTCTTCTACTGTTCCAGCAACTGCCGGTCCCCATTTGCCAGGATCGTGATTTTTATTAAAAGCTCTACGAGCAAGAAGTATATTGCCTTTTGTGTCAGTAATCCATAAATAAGCGACTCGATAAATACAATTTACGTCTCTATCGTTCCTATCTCTATATTCAATTAAATTGTCATTTTCATCAACTATTGGTATTTTCATAAATTTATTTTAATCCTTTAACTAACTTGATAAACAAATCGTTTCTTTCATATTCATTATTAAACATACCAAAAGACGCAAAAGCTGGAGAAAATAAAATAATGTCTCCTTTTTTTGATTTAGCTAAAGCGTTTTTAATAACTTCCTTTAAATCTTTTCCAATTTCATTAGAAACTTTTAATTTATATTCCTTCAACAAAACATCTGTTCCTGTGCCAGGGATTAAAGAAATAAATTTACAATTATTATTCATAACTTTTACAAAACTATTTAAGTTAAGCTTTTTATCTGCCCCACCACAAATCAAAACAATATTTTTATTCTTACCTTTCAATGCTTCAATTCCAGCAATAGTTGCCTCAGGAGTCGTGGCATTATTATCATTGTAAATTTTTATTCCTTTATATATTTTCAAAAGTTGAAGTCTACCCTCTACCCCTTTAAAATCTTTCACAACTTTTTTAATATTAGATTCTGAAATATTGAATTGTCTTGCGACTTCTACCGCACAAGCTAAGTTTTCTCTTTGATGTTCCCCTGGCACGATAAACTTCCAGTTTTCTACATTCTTTTTATTTACTGTAATCAACTTACTTTTTACATGTTCTTTCTTTATGAACTTTTTCATCCCTGGACGAATGATTAAAACATCGTCTTTTTTTTGATATTTAAAAATATTTGCTTTATCATCAAAATACTTTTCCATACTGTCCTTATAATAATTCATATGATCTGGCATAAAGCTCGTAAATACAGAAATATGTGGAGAAATTTTCGCTTCTCCAAAACCTTGCAACTGCCAAGAATCAAGCTCGCAAACTAAAACATCTCCTTTTTTTACTTTTTTTAATAATGGCAAAGTCGCCACACCGCGAACATTTCCACCCAAAAAAACTGAAGGTTTTTTTGTCCCGAGCATAGTCGAGGGATATTTCAATAACTTCTCATTAGCTTTTAAAATTTCATAAATTAAAGCTGTCGTCATAGATTTTCCTCTTGTCCCCGTCACCCCAACGATCATTATCTCAGGTGCACATTTTGCAAAAAGTGATACATCCATTTCAATCTTAGTTCCATATTTTCGGGCTTCTTTTATATAAATAGAATCTACTGGCACACCAGCAGATTTGATAACCATATCTCTATATCTAAAATCTTCCAATTTATGCTCACCTAAAACAAATTTAATATTGGGAAATTTTTCTAATGCTTTCAACGAAGTCGCTAATTTCTCTTTGCTTTTTAAATCAGTCACAATCAAATCCGCTCCGCATTCTGCCAAGAATTTCGTATATCCCAATCCCCGCCCCAAAATCCCCAGCCCCATGACTGTAATCTTCTTTCCTTTAAATTGTTCTATATAATTTTGCATATTAAATTATTTCCTGTTGATAACATTTTTCACAATACATTATAGGAGCAACTTCTTCAGTTAAATTTGTGTGAGTATCCTTGTCGCAATTATCACATTTTCTAATAAAAAACTTAAATGGTCCTCGTCGAATAATTCTATCTTTATGACGACAAAAAAAACATTTTCGAGGAATCGGCAGAACTAGCTTGCGATAAAAAAGCAATTCCTGTTCGGTAATTTTATAATTCCTTTCGCAATTGATACACTTTAAAACTTCTTTTGTAATAGAATCAGAAACATCTTTAATATGATCCGGAATATTTTCTGTCAACAACGTTTCTTTTCCTTCTGTTTTTTGAATATCGTCTTCCCAGCGAAAACCTTGAGCCAGCGCTTCCTTTTTAGTCAAAGGCATATTATCTTGAGCAATTGTTTCGTTGTAGGCAAAAGGTGCAATCTCAGGTGACATCATTAATCCATAGATTCCAAAATTTGTTAACTCTTTTACAATATGTTCTTTTAATCTTTCATATTCTTCTTTTGAATACTGTTTATTAAAAACACAATATTCAGCGTTTTTTAATCCATCACAACCAATGCAATCATGACAATTTCGCATTGCTATTGAATATAAAATGTCCTTACAATTACTAATTGTATTAGAACCAATTACAAAAGAAGAATAACCAGCAGCTACACAATTTAAAAAGAGTTCACTGTTGTATCCATAACCAACAACACCATCTGAATCTTTAGTATTTCTTGTGCTAAAAAGTAGTTTAGAATTTTCTGCTCCTATTGCCTCAAAACTATTTTTTACGTTTTTGCATTCAATTAAATTATCTCCTATAGAATTGGTGGTTTTTAAATTATTATTTTCTCGATAGGGAAATCTTAAACAAAATTTTTCAAATTTATCCTTATATTCTTCTGTTTTACTATAACTTCCTTTTATTTCTTTTATTCTTTTTGAATATTCCTCTGGTGTAATTTTTTCATTAAACCAATAATTGCTTTTGTTACGTAAATTAACACAACCAAAACAATTATTTAATCCGCTACAATTTAAAACAAAAAAAGAATCAATTGAATCATAGATGTTTTTTCCAAAAATAACACCATTAGATCTAAAAACATTAATGGATTCGTAACATCTTTCAATTTTTTGACCAAAAAAACAATCAGAAAAGTCTCTAGAATAACGAACTCCCCTTGAATATAAACCGTCTTCAATTGCACCAGAATTAAAAACCAGATAACAATTTTTTAATCCGCCTGACATGTTAGCATATTGACTATTAATATTTGGACCGTCTCCAGTGCTTAAAAAAGTTGTACTTTTTGGAACTTTGTGTAAAAGATTATTTAATTGATCAAAAAAATTTTTTGAAAAATCATATTCTTGAGCATAATCTTTTGAATCCCAGTTATCTGACATATAACATTCATAACAAAAAATATTATATTTAGATTTTGGGTTATACATGGAAACCACATCTTTTTTACATATTTCGCATTTTCTTCCAGAGTAAAGGCTCGTTTCGTTTCTCCAAAGTGCTAACATCTTAAAACGACAATCAGAACAAACATTAGGCACTGGAACCTTTATTTTCTTATAAAAAGAAAAATCGTCCTGATCTAAAATAAAATCTTGCTTGCATTTATTGCATTGTCTTGTTTCTGAATTCATGTATTTACTATATCAAATTCTTCTTTAATTCCTCCATATCATTAAATGGCACTTTTACGCCCAATATTTCCTGATATTTCTCGTGACCTTTTCCAGCTAGTAAAATATAGTCGCCTGCGAGCGCTAGCGAGCAGGCTTTTTTAATAGCTTCGCCACGATCAGCAATAAAAAGAACTTCTTTTAAAACCTTATCGGGCAAACCTTTTTTCATATCTAAAAATATATCTTCTATTTTTTCATTTCTTGAATTATCAGCTGTTGGAATTATAATATCACTATTTTCATAAACAATTTTTGTCATAATTTGACGCTTAGAAATATCCCTATCTCCACCACAACCAAAAACAGTAATTATTTTTTGATTGCCATTTTTCATTTTTTGAATAGTTTTTAAAACATTTTCCAATGCATCTGGTGTATGTGCAAAATCAACAATGCCAGTAGTATTATTAATACTTTTAATACTCTCGAATCTTCCAGCAACTGATTCTAAGTTTTTTATTATTTCTTTAACTTTTTCTTTATCAAAACCAAGCAAAACAGCAGCACCATAAATTGCTAAAATATTATAAGCGTTAAATTCTCCAATTAATTTTGAATCTAATCGTTCATTAAAATCTGCTTTATTTTTAAAACCATAACTATATTTTTTTGCTCTTATTTTTTCTAAAATTCTTTTACCATATTCGTCATCTATATTTGAAAGTGCAAAAGCATTTAATGACAAAGCTTTAAAAAATTTCTTTTTAGCTCCGAAGTAATTTTCAAAACTTTTGTGATAATCCAAATGGTCATGAGTTAAATTCGTAAAAATTCCACCTACAAAATTTACTCCTGCTACTCTTTTCTGATCCATTGCATGAGAAGAAACTTCCATAAAAACATATTCACAACCTTTATCTACCATCTCAGAAAGAAGTTTATTTAAAGGTATTGGTCCAGGAGTGGTGTGAGTAGAATGTCTTTTTTCCGTTCCAATAATATTTTCAACAGTAGAAATAAGCCCTGTCTTATAACCTAATTCTGTAGCAATTTTATATAAAAGCGTAGCTGTCGTCGTCTTACCATTTGTCCCTGTAACTCCAACGATTTTTAACTTAGAAGATGGATTACCATAAAAATGCATTGCTGCTAAAGTAGCAATCGCTCGCCTTTTGATTTTTAAATTTTTTATCAGTTTTTTCATCTATTCCTTTATCTTAAACCCTTTTCCAATAAAATTCCAAGGAAGCTTAATATTAAATTCAGGAAATTTATTTAAAACCCATTGGGTATATGTATTACTATTTGGACCCAAAAAAGAATACCTAGAACAATAAGGATATTTTTTTCTGAATTTTCTATAAACTCTATCATTTTTTTTACTGTAGAATTTTCTTCACCTTCAATATACCCTAATAATTTTGCTTTCCAAAAAAATTTGCTAATAGGCCAAATGAGGCCAATACCAAGAAATGGTGCTCTGTTATTTAAATGTAAATATTTAAAATCTTTATTAAATTTATTTTTAAAATGCATAACTTCCCATCTAGAAATAACACCTTTTTTGTTTAAAACAAACCATGAATGTTTTGCAAAACTAATTGGGAAAGATGCAGGAGAAGCAAAAAGAAAAACCTGGTATTTATCTTTTTTAATTAAGTTTTCACCAATTTCATCACTCATTTTTAATCAAAAATATTTCCAAGATAAGAATCTATTATTCTTTGATCTGTACTATAAAAACCTACATTGTCATCATGTAATTTTGTAGCTAAAGCGACTCCGACAAAACGCCAATGCCACGGTTCAAACTTATAATAAATATTACCTGCTGGATAAGAAATAATAAAACCATATTTATAAGCATTATCTAAAAGCCATTTATATTCTGGAGTTTTATCAAATCCTTCCAACGCGCCATTTGTCTTTACTGTTGTTAAATCTATGGCTGTGCCAAGTTGGTGTTCTGAATAACCTTGATCTGCTGAGAATTTATTTGCTCCAGCTCCATAAGTAACCTTATAAGTTGCCTTCAAATTTGTCTGAGTTACAAAAGATCTATAAGCAGACTGAACTCTCACAGCAACGCCATCTGCATTCCCAGCATTTATTAAATCTTCTATATGAGATAAAACATCAGAATGGATTTGGAAATTTGTACTTTTTGTACTTCTGTAATCTATACCAATATCAGACAAAGAAATAGGTACATAATGTTCGTTTAAAAAATAAACTTTAGAATATTTTTTTAATAATTCTGGGTCTGTTAAACTTAATTTTGAAAGAACTCCAACTGTATTTGTAATTTCATTAAATTGACTTTCTAGTAAATCACTTTTTTCTTGCCCTTGCTGTATCACATCAGTTAAGCTACTTTTTGTTCCAGAAACAACTTCTTCAAGATTTTTAATCTTATTTTGAAAATTACTTTTCATTGAAAGATTATCTTTATTTGAAATTTCAAGCTGATTCTCAATTAAATTGAATCTATACTCAACATATTTAATCAAACCAAAAAAAACACCTCCAATTATCAGAATTATCAATATATTAGATATTTTATTGAAAAAATTTATCATATTAATTATTACTTGTTTTTATTAAAATTTCCTGCTCAATCTTCTGAAATCTTTCCACTTCCTTGCCATCAATTATAACATTTTCTAAGAACATTTCTTTTGGCCTAGCCCAAATAACCCCATCTTCTAAATGCATATAGATAACTAAAGGCTCTCTTGTCTCACTATGGAAACCCTCCCCTAAAACCTTAGCCTTTGTCCCCTTATAATGTTTATAAACCGCCCCAATTTCTAATGTTTTCATAATTAAATACTATGTCTTAATTCAACAATTTTAATATTCGACACGTTTACTGGATTACTAAACTTATTCTTAAAATCTTCTAACAATAAATCTCTAATTTCTAATGGGTAAACTAACATATTTTTTAATTCTTCTATTTTAAACCATAATGGATTATAAAACTCATTACCATCTAACATTTGCTTCTTTTCAATAGAATCTTCATGTAATTTTGGTTCCCCTTTAATATAATTACAAAGATAAAAATATTGTTCGGTATCATCATCATAAATATGGCGATATAAAAGCTTATTAATTTCAGCCTCAATTGTTGTCTCTTCTTTAAGTTCACGAAGAACTGCTTGTTCTATAGATTCTCCTTCTTCCACTCCTCCACCAGGGAATGTAAAATATTCTTTTTCATTTTTCCTATGCATTAAAAGCACTTCATCTTCTCTTATTAAAATCGCAACAGCTCTTGTTCTTTTCATAAATTTATTTTTTATTTTTTAAAAATTTCTATTTTAATTTTGTCAGGATCTTCAAAAAATACAGCATAATACTCTGCTGTATACTCAGGAAATAACTTTGGACTTTCATATAAAGTTTTTATGTTTCTTGTTTTCAAAAATTCATTATAAAAATAATCAACTTCTTTCTTTGAATCAACTATAAAAGCTAAATGATTTAGTCCTGTATTTTTTCTGTTAAATTTATTTGATAGATATTCTGTTTTGGTGGTTTTTATCCAAAAATCCGCTGTTCCTTCTTTTCTTAAAGCAAGACAATCTTTTTCATCTCGAATAATTTTATAACCTAAAAATATAAACAGATCTTTATAAAAAGGAAATGATTTCTTTGAATTTGAAATATTTAATGATATATGTTCAAGAAAATTTTTCATAATTATATTTCTTCTACTTCTATTAATTCCTTGTTTAAAATAACACTTGAATATTCTTTCGTTGAAGGTTTATCTAAAAGAAACTTTCCCTTAAATTTTTTACCTTTCAAAAACATAGGCAACCAATGTAAATCAGAAGTCCACATTTGGCTGAAAGGAATTTCATCAACATAAAACCATTGTGGCTTCATTTCTTCACTTTCTGTAGGTTCTCCTAAAAAATTTTCTGCCTTAAAAATATGAACTTCTATGGTGTCCTGACTATTTTCAAGCTCAAACTCAATTATTCCAAATTTATCTAAATCAGAGACAATAATCCCAGCTTCTTCTTTTATTTCCCTTTTTATGGCTTCTTCAATGGATTCTCCATTTTCAACCTTTCCACCAAATCCATTCCATCTCCCAACTCCAAATCCACGCTTTTTCATTCCAAGCAATACTTTAGGGTGTTGATGAATTATACATAGCGTCGTAATTTTTTTCATACTTATTCAATTGAAATAATTTGTATTCCTTTTTCTTTAATCAATTCTTCTGACCAAAATGATTTATCTATCTTAAATTTTCCAATATAAGTTACTTTTTTCTTAACGTTCCTCCCAGTATATTCTTCTTTATCTGGATCCCATTCTTTAAGAAGAAGCGTATCTCCTTCTTTAATTTCAAAATCATTCAACCGAAGTTCGTATTTCTTTTTACCAGAAATTATTGCCTCAAAATATTTTGGGTAAATCTTTTTTGTAATTGTTTTATTTTCATTTTCCATATGGAAATTTTTAATTAACCAACGACTTACGATGTTGTGGTGCATTTATCATTCCACACTTTTTCCATTTAAAAACTTCTCCAGTTGCTGGATTGATAGCTCCACAAGGACAAGGATCATTTCGTCCAATATCTAATTCATTACTTCCAGAGACTTTTACGCTTTGAGTATCAGAAAATTCAGAAGGTTCATTGTGACTTGTAACTAAAGTTTGTTTCGTCTCAGAAACTTCAGGTTTTACTGGTTCATTAATAGTTTGAATAAAGGAAAGAACTTGTTCTTTAAATACTGCTTCCATTTCTTTAAACATAAAGAGTCCTTCTTTTTTATATTCTACAATAGGTTCACGCTGACCATAAGCACGCAAATTTACAGAGCTACGTAAATAATCCATCGCTTCTAAATGTTCCATCCATAGAGTATCTGTAGTATACAAAGCGATTCTTCGAACTGTTTCAAGAAATGCATCATTGCCTAATTTTTCTCTTTTTTCTTTTATTACCTGTTCTAATTTTTCCTTTTCTTCTCTGTTTTCTAAAGCATCAACTATAAGATTTTCAATTTCTTTTTTGTCTGCATGGATCATCTTTCTTCTTCTTTCATAAATAGCTTCTCTTTGATGATTCATAACATCATCATATTCAAGAGTATTTTTACGAGAATCAAAATGAAAACCTTCGATTTTTGCTTGAGCTCCTTCAAGAGCCCTACCAATAAAACTATTGGTGATAGCTTGATCTTCGGGAATTCCAAAACGTCCCATCATTGTTTTTATTCTTTCTGATCCGAATACACGCATCAAATCATCTTCAAGAGAAACATAAAACTGAGTCTCACCCGGATCTCCTTGTCTTCCCGAACGACCTCGAAGCTGATTGTCTATTCTTCTTGCTTCATGACGTTCAGTACCCAAAACGAAAAGTCCTCCAGCATTTTTCACAAATTCATATTCTTCCTTAATGATAGGATTACCTCCAAGTTTAATATCTATTCCACGGCCTGCCATATTTGTAGCAATAGTAACACCAGCTCTTTTTCCTGCTTGAGCTATTATTTCTCCTTCTTTTTCATGATTTTTAGCATTTAATATTGTATGAGGCACTCCTTCTTGTTTTAAATAAACAGAAAGAAGTTCATTTTTTTCAATTGAAATAGTACCGATCAAAACTGGCTGACCTTTTTGATTTAATTCTTTTACTTTTCTTGCTATTGCTTGGAACTTACCTTTTTCAGTTTGAAAGATTAAATCTGATTTATCTAAACGCACAATAGGACGATTCGTAGGAATAACAATAACATCCAAACCATAAACCTTTAAAAATTCTTCAGCAGAAGTTTCGGCTGTACCTGTCATACCTGAAAGTTTTTTATAAAATCTAAAATAATTTTGGAAAGTAATAGATCCACTTGAGCGAGTTTCCTTTTCAATTTTTACTCCTTCTTTTGCCTCAATAGCTTGGTGAATACCTTCAGACCAACGTCTACCTGGTTGAAGTCTTCCTGTAAATGGATCAACAATTATTACTTCTCCTTCTTTTACAACATAATCTTTGTCACGTTCAAAAATAGCTTGCGCTTTTACAGCTGTCTCTAAATGATGCACATACTTAATACCTTTTTCTGTATAAATATTTTGTATACCGAGCAAATTTTCAGCTTTTGTTATACCATCATCTGTAAGCTGAATCGCTCTTAATTTCTCATCAACTGTATAATCAACATCTTTTTTAAGTTGTTTTGCTATTTGATAAAATTTAATATAAAAATCTTCAGAATCGCTAGATGCAGAAGAAATAATAAGTGGAGTACGAGCTTCATCTATTAAAATAGAATCAACTTCATCAACAATTGCAAAAAAATGTTCTCTGTGAACAAGATCATTTACAGAAGTAGATAAATTATCTCGCAAATAATCAAATCCATATTCATGATTTGTTCCATAAGTAATATCTGCTGCATAAGCTTCTTTGCGTGTGCAAGGTTTTAAAAATTCATAAAGAATTTTAAATTCTGATATTTTTTCTTCATTTTCACTTTCTTTGTGAGCTGGATCATATAAATAAGAAACATTTTGTGAATTTATTACTCCAACTGAAAGTCCCAAAAAATTATAAATCTGACCCATAAGCACAGAGTCACGACGTGCAAGATAATCATTAACTGTAATAATATGTACACCAAGTCCAGCTAATGCATTTAAATATGCTGGAAGTGTTGCAACTAAAGTCTTACCTTCACCCGTTTTCATTTCAGCAATTTTTCCTTCATGAAGAGCAAGTCCTCCAATAAGTTGAACATCGTAATGCCTCTCTCCTAAATTTCTTTTAGCAGCTTCACGGACGAGTGCAAAAGCCTCTGGTAATATATCATCCAGACTCTCTCCATTTTTCAATCTATCCTTAAATTCTTGTGTTTTCTTTGGAAAATCACTATCTTGTAATTTTGAAATATCTGCTTCAAAAGCATTAACTTTAAACACTACCCCATTTGTACTTTTAATGAATTTAGAGCTTGTGTCTCCAAATATTTTACTAAATAAAGTCATAACTAATATATTAGCATAAAACCCCATCGTTCGCGAAAGACAGGGTGAAACGAAAAAACTTCCCCGACGTAACGTCGGGGAAGTTTTTCAAAAGACTATGCTCGCTTCTTTGTTGTCTTTTTTGCTGCTTTCTTAACTACTTTCTTTGCTTTCTTTTTTGCTGCCATATTATTTGTCGCTTGCGCGAAATTAATTTTCTAATTTAGTTTACAATAATTGCGACCTAAAAATATTTTTTATAAAAAAATATTTTTAAAATAATTATTGTGGAGAACTATATTAATTATCTCGCATCTCAAACAATAAGACAATACTTTTTTATCAAAACTGTGGATAACTTTTTATTTTTTCTCAAGAAAATAAAAATAATTTTTTAAAATAAAAAACAGAAAGAGTTTTTAAAAAGAAAAAAGTTAATACAAAAGTTTTCGCCTGCGGACACTGGCTTCGTTTTGTCCGCCAGAAAATTTTTAATATTAACTTTTTTCTTTCACTAAAATTTTAGACACAAAAAAAATTGCTTCCATTTGAGGCGGGTCATGGCTAAACTCCAACATATGTGCCTATGTGAGTGCGATAACCCGCCACAGATGAAAACAATTCTGTGACTAAATTATATCATAAAAATAAAAACTAACAGCAATATTATTCTCTATTTTGAGCATTCTCTAATATGTGTAATATCACATCATCCTTTTTTGCGCCTACAGATTCACAAGATTCATGAAAATGAGAATTGTCTTCTAGTTGCGGTGAAAGTTCTATATTTTTTAAATAAATTCCTTTTTTAGAATCTAAAATGAAATTAGATTTCAAATATGAAGAAGCACCAAGATGATTATGTAAATTTTTTGAAAAATTAATTAATTTTTCTTTTTCATTAGAAGAAAATTTTTCTAATGGAGGAAATGCATAAACATTACTCCCTCGAAAATTAGAAACTGTATGCATTGATGTTTCTTTACCTTCAACAAATTCTTCCACTAAAATACTTTTTTTATGTTTTACTCCATCCTCTATCGCATCTACTAATTCTCCAAATGTATTTGCAATATGTATTCCCATACTAAAATCAGGAGTAAAAGATTTTACAATCCATGGTGAAGAAAATTTTGCATGAATTTCTTTTGCTTTTTTAATTGAATATTTTTCTCTTGGCCCATCGAAATCTTCTTGATATAAAGGAAGCACTATATGGTTTGGCATTCTTATGCCAATATTTTTTATTTCATTTTGCAAAACAGATCTTGCGTTTCCAGAAGACAAAGAATGGGTTAGCCCTCCTATATTTGGAATAGAAAAATTTTCAAGAATATTAGAAAAACTCAAATGCGTAGCATTCCAAATAACATCTACTTTGTTTATTAAATCTGAAGGACTAATAGGAATTCCACCTAAATGCCATATGCCTTCTTTATCTATTAAAATATCAACTGGTTTTAATTGATTAGACAAATTCTCTATTAAATATAAAATAACATCACCACCCTCTTTTAAAGAAGTTTCATAAAAATCTCCCATTCCACCTCGTAATATTCCAACTCGTTTTTTATTTTTTTCTTCTACCATTATATTATTATAACAAAAAACACCCCGCTTACGCGAGGTGTTTTTTGTATTTGCTGTTCTATGTTTTGTTTCGTTCTTAACTAATTTTTTTTGTATGTCTTTCCATTCTTGTCAGAAAGTTTTAAGTTCTTACAAACTATTGTGTCGTCAATTGAGCGACACAATACCGACTCAATAAATCCAACCTCTCCGAGGTCTGATCTCATTTGAGATGAGATACACAATTTTGATAAATCAAAATTGGGACATTTTTCAAATTGAATTATTCCACGAGCAGCTTCCGCTACCCGTGCCTTGTTACGACTTAGTCCCTGTCACCGAGCTTACCTTAGGCCCTATTTATATAGAGACTTCGGGTACTCCCGGCTCCCTTGACTTGACGGGCGGTGAGTACAAGACTTGAGAACGTATTCACCGCGGTTTAGCTGACCCGCGATTACTAGCAATTCCAGCTTCATGAAGTCGAGTTGCAGACTTCAATCCGAACTGAGGCCGCTTTTAAACGATTAGCTCAGAGTCGCCTCGTCGCTGCGCGTTGTAACGGTCATTGTATTATGTGTGTAGCCCAGGGTATCAAAGGGACATGCTGACCTGGCGTCATCCTCTCCTTCCTCCCCCGCCT